>JAEEGL014065556.1_pt1 | contig 73210 bp, 86 predicted proteins | sample 9134231 | NCBI WGS metagenome assembly JAEEGL01 (sample SAMN16246548, study PRJNA631951) | gut metagenome | biome: gut microbiome; feature: rumen; material: fiber-attached | host: Bos | place: Iran: Karaj | collected 2018-10 | reverse complement strand
GGAAAGGGTTCTGGAAATGGTGCAAGCAATAACTCTGAGTCACTTGAGTCAAGGAATGAAGACTCACTCAGACAAAGGAGTGAGAACTATACAGAAGCAAGTCGTGACAACTTTAATCACCTCAATGATCTTGGTAATAGCACAGATGTAGGAGAAGCAAGGATAGGTTCCCTTGATGATAATCTTTCAATGCCCACAGAACTTGACTATGAAAGCGGTAAAGGAGGTATTGAAAATGCGGAGCTTGGTAGCTTAACTGCGGAGTCGGGCGGTGAAATGCCTAGTATAGGCCAACCTTCCATTACGGACGGCGTAGAGGCTAACTCCAATGTAGAGGAAAGCACAATGCCCGGCACGGATTCTACTACAGGCGATATTGAGACTGCTGATTTGAGGGGAACCACGCCTAGTGTCAGTGATGGCTTTGACTCTATTACAAGTGAGGACGGTCATATTACATATGAAGACAATGCACAGATGAGGCTTGATAACCTGGAAGCTTGTGACAGACTTGAAAGAGTTGCCGCAGGCGGTGGTATAGATACAAAAGACATTGGTATGTTACAGAATGAAGTTGCCAAGTATGATAACGTTGCCAAGTCTTATACGGCAAATGCAAGCGAGATTCAACACTTACAGGCATCAAACAAGTCCCTGAATTCGGCTATGGAAAGAGCCGGTGCATCAGGAGAACAATACGCGAAGGTTGGAAGTCAGGCTTATACTATTCCTGAAGCAAGAGCTCAGATAGATAGAAATAATGAGAAGATAAAGGCCCTTGAAAATACTAATAGTGGACTTAGCCAGACAATGAATAGTTCACAGTGGCAACAGGGTAGAGCGGCTGCAACAGCAAGACTAGATGAAGCTAACAGAATTTATAGCATGACAGCAGATAAAGCTAAGGTAGAGCTTCATGATAGAAGGACTGTGGAGAGGAGCTTTGCTACACAGGATAGGCTTAATGGCGGTAGCGGAACGACATATTCTGATGCAAGTTCTTACAGACAGGTTATGCGTGACAATGCGGTTAAAAGAGAAAATGTTAATTACCAGAATTATAACTCCAAGGAATATGCCGGAGTTACAACCGCTCATGAAAAGCAGATGTATGCCAATTATAAAAAGAATGTGGACGTGGTTGCAAAAGGAGCAAAGATTGTTGCGGGTACGGCAGGTGCACTTGCTCTTGGAGCAGCGGGAACCTTTGGCGGTCCTTCAACTATGATGGCTGGCGCTATGATCGGAAGCAAGACGGGTAATGCTGCTAAAAGTGGCGTAGAGGAAATTGCCAAGACAAGACAGTTTACTGACACAAGAAAGCCGACTAAGAAACCTACAACTCCGCCCCCTCCACAAAATAGCAGCGGAGGCAGCAAGACTCCCCCTACATCCTTTGATATTAATTCAAAAGCGAAAGGGTAGTCACGTATGAACAGAAAGAATGTAATCACAGCTGTTATATCGTTAGCTATGTGCGGAATACTGATTTTTCTTGGTGAATGCAGCATATCGAAAGCTGACTCACCCCCAGGTTTAAACAGCAAGGGCCGATTCAAGGCATCAGATGTGATATTTGATTATCGTGACTTTGAATTATTAAAAACTGCCATAGATACCGGCAAAGCCCAAACGTATGAAGAAGCTTATCAGGCAGGTTATGAAGCAGGCCGTATTGACGGCCAGAACGAAGTAAAGGCTTCTCCTGGAAGTTTTGGCATTATGAGTCTTAAGTATAAGGATATAACCATGGGAACTATTGGTTCGCAGAACTGGAATACGTCCTTTACAGCAAATGCTGACAGTTATATACCAAGCACAGCAACCATATATGCTGTAAATATGCTTAACACATACTCAGGGTGTCATATTTATGATAAGTCATATGAAGCGGGGTCGAATCCCAACACCGCACATACCGTATCTGTATCTGTATCAGGAAGGATTATTACATTAAGTGTAAACACGGGTGGAACGAGGGATGTGTCAGCGAGGAGTGATCGTCTCGGAGCCACGGTAAGGATTTGGTATTACGAATAGGAGAACTATGAAAACTAGAAAAATGGTCATGGTTGCAATGACCATATTTTTACTAGCAATGCTGACAATCCATGCTAAAGCTGACTCATCAGCTATAGCGTCAAAAGGCATATTTCAGTCGTCTGATGGAAGCGTAGTATTTGATTCAAGGGACTTTAACGAATTAGAGAATGCGTTTGAGATTGGAAAACGAGAGTCCTACGAGCTAGGCTATCAAGTAGGTCTTGAAGAGGGTAAAAGTTCAGCTTCGTTAAAAGATATAGTAGCCAATTACAGTAATATCTCCGTTTCAAACGTGTCTTATGGCTCGGGAACCCATACGCTCCCAGAATGCTTGTTATATGTTCATGGCTCAGGTGGTAACTGGACAGATGCTTATGGTGGAAGGGTAGCGGATATAACTCTGACCCAATATTTAGTTGATCCAGACGGAAATGTACTGGCGTACTATTGCAACGGAACTTATGCGGGGGATTATTTTAGAGGACATAGTTCTCCGTATCAGCTGACGTATGTTCCAGACGGCAGCAAAATGGTAGTTTCTTATAAGGTGGCTCATGATAATGGCGCCTCCTCTTCTGTTTGGGGAACGATGATCAGGATATATTAATCAAGTCGGAAAAATTACATGAAAAGAAAATTCGTAATAATTGCCATAACTTTTATAATTGCAGTGCTTATTTCGTGGGGCGGAGAACTCCTTACCACGCATGCATTAGACAAAGAAATTGTCTCTAAAGGAATAATAAGAGTAAGCGACGACATTTTGTTTGATGCTACTGACTTTGACAGATTGGAAGAAGCTATAGAAACGGGGAAAGAAGCTACAAGGCTTGCAACCATAGAAGAGGTGCAGGCTTCACCGAAAGACTTTGGGATTACTACAACCTTATCGGGTATAGATTCCGTAAAAGGTATCTTTGGAAGTACAAATGTAGGCAACTCTGCCATGGTCACAATTCCGGTAGGGTATGATTTTGCAATAATCACTTATACTAATGGGCCAATAACTAGATATATAGGGACGCCAATAGCATCAACCAACAACAATTCGGGAACTATTTTAGCTCCTTTAAACGGAGAATCTGTAACCTTTCAGATATATGGTAACTGGGGATGTGGAGCCGCCGTAGTAGCAGTAAAAATGAAGCAAGGCAGTTGATACGGAGAACTATGAAAACTAAGAACATGGTCACAATTGTTATGGCGCTTATCTTGCTGGGGACAATGACAACCCATGTAAAAGCTGACTCATCAGCTTTGGCATCAAAAGGTATATTTCAGTCAGACGATGGAAGCATAGTTTTTGACTCTAGGGATTTTGATATACTGGCATCTGCGATAGAAGAGGCCAAGAGGAAGTCTTATGAGCAAGGGTATACAGAAGGTAAATCTTTGGGACTTGGGGCACAGGGCGTCGGCTCGCTTCAAGGCGTGTCAAGCGGAACAATCGACTGCACAGGAATAGACGGCTGGGAGAGCCTTACTGTTGACGATTTTGTGTATGGAATAGAAAGGGTAAGCTCAGGTATCAGCAATGGGGGCAGCACAAATGGCTCATATTCCATGCCAAGGGTCGGCAATGGACGTTCAGGAACACCCACGGTTTCTATGTCATATGACCAATCCACTGGACAACTTACAGTGAGTGGAGGAATGGTATATACGGAATTTTATGAGTTTTTTACAGGACGTGTAGGGTGGTATCACGATAACGGAGATGCTTACTATGATAACCTTTATGCAGGATGCAATATAACTACGGTTAACAGATTAACAGTTTACCTTAAGAAATGAGAGTACACACACACTGAGAGATACATATCAAGTTATATACACCATCATGACAATGGTGAAGGACATTGGGAAAAACAGGAAAGGCCCCAATATGACTGTGGATACACCATGGGGGGTAGGTACATATCACGACTGGGACGAACCTATATACTCCACGAGAATTGCCCCAGATGGCTATGTGCCTGCTTGTGGACATGATGAAGGAAGTTGCGTACGCGTTATTGTTGAAATTGATTAGTGAGAATGGAGAAGGAAAATGAAAAAGAGGATTATTTCTTTGCTTACTATGGCACTCGCCGTGGCTTTAATCGTGAGTGGTACTATACTTGAGTCAAAAGCAGACGAGCCGCTCAACATAATGTCTCAAGGCCGAATAGAGTCTCAAAATGCCATATTTGATTACAGAGACTTTGAGGCTCTTGATAAAGCATTTCAGATTGGTAAGAAAGCTTCCTATGATGAAGGCTATGGAACAGGATACCAGGAAGGATATGCAGCCAAGGTGGCAAGCGGAAGCGTGTCCGTTCAGATGGTCTATCATCATAACACCACTACAGGTGGTGAAACTGTAACATTTACAAGTGAAGAAGTCTTGAATGGTACAAGGGATGCCTGGTTTGCTTCAAATCCTGTTCCTACATATGTATCAACAGCACAGGGAGATTATACTAAGGAGCATTATACTTATATTCCGGCTGTTTCCGGCTGCGGATACAGGTTTTATGGTTCCTACAAAGGCAAATGCCCCTTGTGTGGTAATGAGATAGATGTCCCTGCCAGGTATAACGAGGATGGTACTCCTGGCAAGAACGCCTGTCCTCATTGGCGAGATGGCCATGATGCGTATAACAGGTTTGACGGATACACATACACTGTGCCTGAAGGGAAACTTCTTCAGATCATTACAAACATTGATTAACAACCACATCACATAGATTTTTGGAGGAAACAATGATTAAAGAAGAAAAAAAAGAAAAGAAAACCCCTCTTGAATTATGGAGAGAGTGGAAGTATGTAATAATCTTGGTTGTAGTTTTATTGGGAACGCTTATTTACCGTGGAATTACAACATATGCTACAGACTATCCGTTTAGGTCAAAAGGTCGCATGGTTTATGATAATGGAACGCCCGAGGATAAGAGTGACGATATTGTAATCTTTGATGCCAGAGATTTTGAATATCTATATGACCTTGCTCTTGAGCCTTACACACCACCGGCACCTTAAAAACAGCTATGACTAAAAAGAATTTTAAAACCCTTGCAATAAGTCTCACACTATGCGTATTCACTACTTTTATGGGAGTCAGTATGTCGGGCAAAGCGAATGATTCCCAGATAGTGTCAAGGGGCACTTTCGCATCTGATAACGGAGAGGTAGTCTTTGACTGTAGAGACTTTGAAAAGTTACGGAATGTAATAGAGGTAGGCAAACAGAATGCATATGATGAGGGATATACGGTTGGGTATGACGATTGTGTTCAAAACATGTCGTTCACACAATATATGAGAGGTAAGGACTTCTCGTCAACGAATTTTAACATTTCACCGACAGAAAGCACTCCCCACCTCATGGATACTCCGGGAGTATATACGTTTGAATCGGACGGGATACTGACAGGTAGTGTAACCTGGAATAACTGGCAGGACTGGTTCGATGGAAACGGTAAGAAAATAGCGGGCGGAAGATGCCTTCCTGCTACTCTTCCAACGCTCACAGTTTATGATTCTGAAGGAAACATAAAGTATCAGAAAACTTATGATGGGGGAAGTAAATCGGGAAATTATATCAACCGACATGACTATAGTGATTTTATTATAGATGCTCTAGCAATATCTGCAGGGGATAGGGTAGAAATTTATTCCTACTGCGACTACAGAGGTTATTACTACGGAAATAACTGGGGAACTTGTTCCATAGTATTTAGTGGAACCATGACGACGTTTATCAAAGAGGAGGGATAATGTGAAAAAAATCATTTTATGCTTGGTGATGAGCGTTCTTATAGGGGTAGGGTGCGTACTCTCGGTTAGTGCAGATGCGCCAAATGCTTTAGTTTCAAAGGGGCGCTTTTCAGCAAGTGATGAAAGTGTCATTTTTGATTACAGAGATTTTGAAGAGATAAATAAGGCAATCGAAATAGGTAAAACAAACAGCTATAACCAAGGCTATGCTGATGGTCTCGCAAATCAACCAGCAATAAATGCCAAGGTAACATATACATATCACCATCATGATATAGGAAACGGTGATCCTACAGAAGTCTCGTTTACGGCAGAAGAAGTAGAGAACGGGACAAAGGATGCTTGGTTTGCGGCCCATCCGGTACCGGAGAAGATGTCGTCGGCAGTAGGTGATTATACAAAACAGAATACTCACGTCGAAAGACGTATAACTTCATATATTCATCATGACCGTTCTCCTGTTAGAACATCGCCTTCGGATCATTGGTACCAATCAGAATCAGGGAGCATGGAGTGGACTGGTTCATGGAACGCCGCATGGGACGAGCCTGTTTATTCTAACGTAACGGTGAGTGATGGGTTTGTGCCGGCATGTGGCTATGGTGAAGGAGAGTGTATCAGGGTAGTCATAGACATGGAGTAAATGAAACGTGAAAAAATCACAAATATCTTTAATTTTGCTTACAATTCTTATTATGTTTTTTGGGGCAGTAGAAGCTGCCAAGGCTGATTCGTTAACGGGAATAAGAAGTGAAGGTATTTTTATATCAAAAGACGGGGCAGTAACCTTTGATGCCAGAGATTTTGATATATTAGAATCGGCATATCAAGAAGGAAAAGCGGCGTCTTATGAAGAAGGCAAGAATAAAACCATTGAAGAAATAAAAATGAATCCTGAAGAGTATGGGATAAGTGCCACCCCGGCAAGAGAAGAGTTTACGTTTTCATTCGGTTCATACGAACAGGGCTACTTACATGGAACTTCTTCATATTCCAGCGGCAGTTTGTCTGTGACAAATTGTGGACACAAATACATCCATATAACATATAACAATGGATGCTCTCTTAATGTATCTGATGGACAGGATATTTCCAATATTTCAACAATAACAATAAGAGGAACACAGACAATGGTAAGTCCTGATGGATATAGTAATGCTACGACTACCAGCCGTACCGTAAAGTTTTATCTTGAGTAATCATTAATGCAATACACGTGATTAAACAAGAAATTGCTGTTACAACTCTCACAATATTCGTAACCATTCGGAGCTTCTACGGGAGCTCTTTTTATATATACAAACACGCCCTTGCAAAAAGAACAAGCGTTTGCTATATTATGAATAGAAGGAGATACGACCTATGGCAAGAGATATCTTTGACGAATTTGAAGCTGAATACAAAGAAAGAGGAAAAGGCCTTAGCTTTTGGGAAAAGAAGGATCCTGTCAACGATAAAAAAGACAAACTTGGTCAATTTCTTGATGTGACCAGGGCTCAATCCTCTCGTATAAAACACCAAATTGCAAAAAAATGGAAGCTCTCTCTTGGAGACAAGATTCCTCTGATAAAGGGGAAGAAAGACAGCTTGAACGACACCTCAAAGGGGCAGACGATAGAAAGAAGCAAATATCCACCGCGAGAAGAAGGAGGTGCTTTCAGAAGGAAGGATACTAATACAAGCGGATTTGACGGGAAAGTATTCGACGGTGAGGGTAATCCTACAAAAGAATTTTTGGATTATGCAGTTGAAGACGTAAAAAGGAAGTTAGGGATGGAATAAATCTTTTTGTATATTTTTACCTCGGCTTAAGGCCGGGGTTTTTTGTTTGTAAAATTTTGTTTTACGCCATTGTATTAATCTCCAATAAACCTTCTCATTCTTCAATAAACCAGTAGAAAAATAAATGAGAATAAAAAACCTCGAAAAAATCAATAAAAAGTCAAAATTTGTGCTTGCTGCTAACCCGATGGCGTTTAATGATTGATGTAGAGCGAAAAACAAAACGCTGAAACGAGGAAGGAATTGATATGAACATTCTATTCGGCTTTAAACAGACGGAAACAGAAGTAAAGATTATAGACCTCTTAAAACAACATGGGATTGAGGCTGAATATACAGAAAGAGAAACAAAAGGCGGGATCAAAGCTTATCTTGATGAGCATAAAGAATGTACAACAGCTGTTTTGAGGGAGTGCATGGGTAGTGAATCTTATTCTGCTAACGAGCTTGCAGAGCTAACAGATTCAAGAGATATCAATATAATCCTTATAACAAATAAGAGTAATAAAGGGACTGAATACATGCAGATCCTTTACGCCGCTGGTATTACCGGAGCTATTTTGGTTGACGAGAAAAGTGGAGCAAGCGCAAAACAGATCGCCTGGTTAATCATGAATAAAAGAAAACGTAAAGACGCCAGAACCTATTACGGAATGAAGAGTGGAAAAGTAAACTTAGACATTCTCAATTATGACACTTATGTAAGGCTTTACACTTATCTTTTGGATGAAGAGAGAGGCTTGAATATTGTTGATAGGTTTATATATGTTGTAAATCAGCTAAGTCTCTCACAGACTGTTGATTTTATAAGAAGACTTCCTATTGAGGTAAGAAGTAAACTAAACAAATTTGAAGAGTTTCATCTTGTTCTTAACACCTTAAGAGAAGCCGGCATAGAGGTAAAAGCAGAAAAGCCTGCAAACCTTATTAAAGGTCTTACTGATGAAGAGTTTATAAAGGCGATAAAGGGTGAGAAAAAGACCACAACAAAAGCTGAAAGCGATTCAAAGAAGGAAGAAAGAAAAGAAAAAGCTGAAGAAGAGACTGCTGGAAACCCCGGAGAAGCAATAAAACAGAATGTATTCTTTAATGAGGAGCCAAAAGAAAAAGACGAGGTTGAAAAAAAAGACGAAGAAATCTCAGAAAAGCAGGATACGCCTGCGATGGTATCCTCTGACGTGACAGAAGAACAAGAAGAGGATAAAGAAAGACCTAAAAAGAGAAAAAGTATTAACAAGTGGAAGCTCACGGCCTATATCACCACTTCGATGCTAATAATTACAGTAGTTGCGTTTGGAGTGTTTTTGTATTTCAAAGCCTTCTAAAAAAAACGTACGTTCACTGCAATTTGACATATTATGAAATTAAATTTTATGAATATGTAACAGAGTTAAACAATCTTCAATAAAAATACCTAAAAACACTTGAAAATATAGTCCTTTGGTAATAAATTAATTATGAGGTGAGAAAATCTATACGAGCCACGTATAAAAAATGATGGAGGACTATACAGTGAAACAAAAATACAATGTTGGCTACGAAAAAAAAAGCGAGTCTGTTGGGATCATGTATGAAAAGAACGAAGTTCTCAGACCGCTTCCCGAAATTGGAGAATATGTAATAGTAGAGACTCAGACATGGAGACCCAGCGATATACGACACATGGTCTCTGAAGAACCCGGATGGAAGGTTGAAGATTGTCATCGGGACGCGTACAATCGTCCCATCATTTATTTAGTTGAAGGATACACCATGGGAATAGATAAGCCACTACAACCCATGAACAAGGTTATTCTCAAGGAATCGGAGTATCCTCATGGCAAATTATTTAGAAAGCCAGGTAACACGGAAATAAGAACAATACTACTTGTATCAGCCAATATGAGACTGGATAAGATTGATGTCTCAAAATACTCCGGGGAAGAGGATGGAATTGAACTCTTGGATGGTACGTGGATATGAAAAACATGAAGAAGTGTCTGATTTTGATTTTAAGTTTTATGGTACTTATCTTAGGCGGATGTTCCCAGGGCGATATTTATGAACATGCGAAAGATTATCAGCTCACAGATGAAGAATTAAAACTCCTTTCCGAAGAAAAGTTAGGTGTTAGATACGACAAAGGAGATTTTGAGACAGAGCTAGATTATTACAAGTACTTGGCAGCTGAATATATGTCAACGGGGTCAAGTACGATAAGGGCATATGCCCCATATATTATTGTTATCTCAATAGTTATCGGCATAGTGATGCTTTTATTAGCAAGAAAGTCTATCCATCTAAGGAGAGTAGCAATAGGATTCTTCATATTTGGAATACCTATCATAACATATCTGATAACATACGGAACAGCAATGTTAGCGGATGCATTTTAAATAAGGGAGAAGGTTTTATATGAGCAGTGGATTTCTAGCGAAATTAAACAGAGAGTTTAAAAAAGATATAAGAAATATGACGGAGTTTTGGCCCGGTTCTAACCTTGCTGACGAAGAGGAAGAAAAATCACTAAACTTCTACAAAGAAATTCTTGATAATAAGAAGGATATCGAGGTGGTTTTTGATTTTGCAGATGAGAAGGGCGGTTTATTAAGAACAGATGATAGTGGCATAAGACTCATTCTTACTGGAGAAGAGATTGATAAGAAGGCCAAAGGAAGTATAAACGTTCAGAAGACAGCACTTGTGGGCAAGCCCATACATGTAAGAGTAGCATCTGTAGATGAAGAGAAAAAAGATGTATACCTTTCTATGGCCCCTACACAAGATGATGTGAGGGGTAATGTCATGAGAGCTATTTATGATGAGCTAAAGAAAGGGAAACACCCTGTGTTATGGGGGACTGTTTCGACAATTAGTTACAATAAACTGACCGTTAACATCTTACAGAAGGATATCCTTGGTGTTATGCCTGTGTCGGAATTTAAGAATGGCTATGTTAGAAATCTGACAGAGGCAGTTCAAAGAGGTGAGCCTATTCAGTTTGAAGTTGTCGGCGAAGCCCCTAGACCCAAGGGAGCCCCCATGGCGTTTGCGCTTTCGAGAAAACGCATTACGGGTGATCCGTGGGAAAGCATAAAGGAAGTGGCTCCAGGTTCTGTAATTCTTGTAAAATGCATAGATAAACCTCGTGGAAGGTCTTTCTATTGGGGTAAGTTCTCAGGAGCACCCGACATTGAGATTATGTGCGACTATAATGCGAAGTTTGCAATTCTTACCGGAGCAACTTACAAATGTGTCGTTAAGGAATTTAACAGAGAGGAGCATATCTTCAAAGCAAAGCCTTTTGAACTTGTTCCCGATGGAATCCGTACAGCTGTGAATACTGCATATATAAAGAAGAGAGGAATATAAGATGGCATCAAAACTAAACGAAAAAGAACTTGCCAAGCAGGCTCTTCTGACAAAAGCAAAGCTTGGCTCGTCGGAAAGAAAGTTTATTATACAGTCGAAAGACGCATACATATATAAGAAGATATACCACGAAATTGACTACGATACAAAATGTCTTTTATTTGCCGTTGATAACGTTGGAACAAACACGGACGCCTTTATTCTTTATGCCGTATCAATGCTTAAGATATGCGACAAGGAAGCAATCATAAACTTTCTTTCCATATTAAAAAAGAGAAACAAAGATTTTGCGATACCATGGCTTGATACAGAGGATGCCGCTGATTTCATAAAAAGAAGGCTTAAGGCATTAACGGACAAAGGATTTTTGTTTAAGCATGCATTCGTGGTACCCTACTACGATTCCAAAAAGAGCATAGAGTCGGAAAATAACGTTTATCTTTATTCGATCACCAAGTCCTCACAATCTTTTATGAACCAGAAACTGGTAAAGAGTGTACCTTGGTGTGATTGGGTACAGGTAAAGCCCCTGATTGAATTAATTGGAATAGCCGCTGCAAGCTATGTAGGATGTAAGCTTGCTAATAACCCTACCTTTGTCGAGTATAAAAAAGCGGTATTTAAAGGGAAAACAACGGGAACAAACTTTATACCGAATGAGGTTAAGTACCTGAAAGACAATGAAGAAATATATGTAGGCTGTGTGCCGGGATTTATTTACAGAGATGAGACTATTCAGAGTGAAGAGGATGCAACTGACGTAGCGGTTAAGAAAGTGACCACGGCTCTTGAGTATATAAACTATAGGGCATACAGCGGAAAGACCGCTAGGATAGTATATGTAGCAGAATCATATGAAGACCTTGAAAAACTGGCGAACTTAATCATAAAGACAGAGGTTTTGTTACCTCATCTTGACTCTATTTACTTTACCGGAGAGGGTCTTGTGAGACACAGCAAGGAACTCGGGACGGCATTTCTTAAACTCGCGAGTAAAGAAAATATATCCTTTGTTCCTGCAAGACCAGATTTTATATAATCAGAATTTCTTTTTAGCCAGCAATTCTAAATCTGTAGCGTGTTTATTGAGACAGTGGGAGACATCACTTAGAAAGGTTACAATTTCGTCCTTTAAAACAGGCGAGATATTCTCCTCACGTAAAACGGCACACGAATAGCTCATAAGGTGCGAAAACTGGGAGTTAATCTTTTCTATCCCCTTTGGTGAGTATATATCGATGCCAGGACTATTTACTTCTGGCTCAGGAGCTTTAGGGGATAGGTTTTCAATCGAGGTTCCGTCGGGGTTAAGGCCAAGGAATGCAAAGACTTCTGCAGCGCTTGTCATACTTGATTCATTAAGCACAGCATTTATGTCTTTATTCTCTATATAAAGATGGTATAGGTAGGTCTTCCTTAAGGAATTTAAAGACATATGGGGTATGTTTAATTCTTTTGTAGTTGCATCAAGAATGGATTGGACGGTTGAGGTGCGGATTGGATTACTTTCATCCCTTAAAGATGAAAAAGCAAGGCTTTCGGGCTTCTTTCCGAAGAGATAATCATCGAGCTCATATTGAAGTGTCGGGGATATAGGCATCATCTTTAAGCTAGATGATTTAGGGTTTATAATCTCTGACCTGTTTAGAAGGTCAGAAACCGTAAAAGAAAAAATATATTTAAAAGGAATACCAGTCTCGATTGAGAGGCGGTAAATAAGATATACGCGGATATCATGATTTTTTAAAGCTTCACCGATTTGATTCTCAACGATCTTTGATGTGATAGCAACAGCTTTTCGATGGCTACTCTTTGAAATCATTTCATTCGCCTCCTCGTAAATATATACGTTTTAAAAGTACCACAAAACAAGACTAATCGTCAAATAATGACAGTCCAAGGAGAAAAAACAAAGTGGGGAAGCTCCAAAAAATAGCAGTTATTACTTTTTTAAGTTTTGCGTTTCTTTTTTTTATACTCTATACATTTCTGGGAAGGGTAGAGGATGGAAAACCCAAGACGGTTGAATATCCACCTTCGACCTTATCAACAGACATATTTGATTCGCAAAATACAGCATATGTTCAGCAAGAATTTTTACCCAGCTCTTATACCTTTAAGACTGTTCCCTATACTATTGATGTAATGGAGGGCAGGGGAGCAGAAGTGAACAATGGGCACTTTGTATATGGAAACGAAGCAGTGACGTTTTACTTTTCAGAAACACCAAAGGAAATAAGCCCACATGAGACAGTTCTTTCAGAATATGCTAACGTAGTTTATTTAAATTATGCAAAGGATTCATCGTATATTCAGACTGCTTTTGAAGAGGCAGGCTACATAAATGGATACCTAGCACAGTATTTTATCGACAGACTTCTTATATCAACCGGTCAGAGCATAACAACTCAATCAGCATATGTCATTGGCTACATCATAGATCTTGGCGAAGAATATGATAACTTCCTTATTGTATCCATAGCCACTACGGAAGAGTCAACGGAAAACCTTGCTATTTGTAAGGAGTATGTTGATGCTATGATGGGCACCTTGAGGTTTGATCAGGAAGTCTTGGAAAAAAGAGAACGAGAGGCAAGGGAAGCTGAAGACAGAGCCAGACGAGAGAGCCAGACTTCGTCTGATGTTGGATATTCTGAAAGCTATTCATATGATGAACCCGAGCCTGGTGTAAGTAGGAGCACAGGAAAAGACCTAGTCCTTGTAAATGTCGATAAGGACTTTTCAAACCTGGCACTTCTGGTCACTTGGACCAATCCGGTGGATGGAGCTGAGGTTCTATTTAAGGATGAAACCGGGAGAAGCATAGGGACGGTTTTAACATCTAATTCCACACAGACACTTATAGATGTGGGAGCTTGCCCGAAGGGAACATATTATGTATCACATTCCGATGCTTATAATGCGGGACAGATTACAGTAAAGTTAACTGGAAACTAAGGTATGAGCAACAATAAGAAAAAAACGAAAACAACCAACTTAAGAATATTAGTTATAGTATGTTTCATACTTGTTACAGTTCTAGCTGCTTTTGCTGCCTCAGTAGGTGGCCTCAGTAAAAAGGTGTCATTTCCGGGGAGCCCCTTAAGTAAATTGAACGATGGAGCACATAGATACTATTCGGATTATGAGCTTAATACCACTATCAAATCCCCATCGCTTCCGATCATATTAAATGTTAAGGGTGATGAAAGCACAGTATTTGAAGACGGGTGTGTGTTCTTAACAAAGGATTACTTTTACATATCGGTGTACGAAACAACATCCTCACCTGTTGAGATATTAAACAGTAGATTTTGCGATAACTTAACAGGCGCGAAGACAAATACACCCTGTACCTACAATGCTGTAAACAACTCAATAGATGTAGGTTTCTTTAACGGATATCCTGCCGAGTATCAGGCGGGTACCGTCACATGGAAGCCGGAGGCTTTGGAAGCATATAGGCTCTACGTTGTCTCTTTGACATTTAACCTTGGCTATGACAAGAAAATTATGGTTGCTGTTAGCACAAGGGATGGCAGTAAGACTTATGAAGCTGAAAATCTTTTGGAGAGCATCTGTCTTTCAATGATGGATATATCAGAAAGTGAACCGGCACAAACATCGACGGATAATGAGCCGGCTGTAAAAGCTCCGGAAGATATCAAAGAAGAAGCCGCAAACCCCACGGGAAGTATCAATGCTGTTGTAATAGATGAATCTACGGATTCTACTGGAGAGATAACGTACTCTATCTACGTTAATGAAGATTTTACAAGCGGAACAGGGCTTGCCTTTAAGTATTCGAACCCTTCGGCTGATACAGGCAAGATATATGTGACGGATCCAAACGGCAAGATTCTTCTACCGGATGAATTCTTTTCCGGATATGGAGTGCTTTTCTTTAAAAGCGAAGAAGCTGTAAAAGGAGAGTGGGTATTAAGCATGCCCGCGCAAAATAGCCTCGGGGATTATTCCCTAAAGGCGTATGATCTTGATAATATGACCAGGATATTTAATCTTTACTAATTATGGGCAACAGCTTTGATGATGAAAATTATAATCTGTTTGGCTCCTTAGGGAGTAAGGCAGGTAAGTCTCTCATAAAGAAAATACTTATAAGTAAAGTCGGGATAACGATAATTGTTTTTCTCACAATCTTTTTTGTAGCGTTCATTGCCATATGGGTTGTGTTTGGATGGGCGTTAAAAACCGACTACGAATTAAAAGAGCTCTCTATAGATGATGAGTATCACTTGGACACAGCTGAATCCAGTCTGGCCGATAAGAAGTATTACATATACAACGATGAACACGGCGATAAGATGGTTATCTATGAAAACTCGGATGGTATTGTTGAAACAGTCACGTATAAGTATTTTATTTCTGACGCGTATTGCTTCAACCTTCTTATGGAGTCAGGAGATGTAGATATCCTTGATTCCGATACAGGTCAGCTTGATGATTCTGATGTAGATAAAATCTTTACCTATATTATAGAAGAAGAGGAAGCTCGTAAGGAAACTATAACCAAACAATATGAATGGCCGGATAAGCTCTATGACTATAAGGATATAGAAGTTGAGGTTACCGTTGATGATTATGCCGACGATGGGGTGACTGTTATTGGTTCACACCAAGAAATGCGAACGGTAAAGAGTGATTATCCGGAATGGCAGCCCGATGATGAGTGGGAGAAGAACTACTCAAATAGATTTCATTGGAATATACTTAATGATTCTGTTCAGCTTAGTAAAAAGGACGTAAACGGAGAAAAAGAGGCAGACGGCCTTGATAGGTTTATGGTTCGTTGGCAGATGATCACAGGAATATGTACCTGGTTATCATACCAGAACGGAATCTATTGGGGGAATACGGGTGACGATGTTGACTTTAAGCCAGTCGATGATGATATTCATTACGACACAGACGGATATTACTTATCGGATGAAACCATAAGAGAAGTTATTGATGCTTTCACTTACAACTTTACCTTTTATAACAAGGATTGGAGCAAGACAGACTATAGCTTCGAAGATATGGAAAAGACGGCGTATAGATGTGAGTACGTCGAAATGGATGAAGTGACTACGCCGGGCCAACATGCATTTATTAAGAAAAGCCCTGAAGTAGCCCCTAAGATAATCAGAAACTTCTATGAAACTTATATATATGAATATGCACCTACAGAAGACGAATATGGCACGTACATATGTACAGGCAGAAGCAAGTACACCAACGCTGTTGCTTTTGTGAGATTCATAGAAGAAAGATGTCCCAATTTCCACTTTGATGATCCTCAGGACTATTTTGATTTCTGTGAGGTTCTAAGACACTTTCCTGAAAGTGATTGGATAGTAGAACGTATAGAAGAAATTAAAATTATGTACGACTGGCAGATAGAAACGGGTGAAGAGTGGTACATCGAAGAATATATGTCACCATGTTTTTCAAGTGAGTATCCTGCCGTAAGGCTCGGGAAAGAAATGTCAGAGGATTTGGTATTATCTCCCGACTACAGTGACGACGAAAACTCGGTATATGCTCCTATTGGATTCATTCTGACAAGCGATTTGGGAGATTTTTGTGTACCAACATCCTATACAAGCGTATCAAGTGAGTATGGATGGAGAACACACCCTATCCGTAAAACAAGACATCTTCACGGAGGCATCGATTTGGCTGCTGCCTCGGGTACAACTGTTTGGAGTGCCTTTGACGGAGTGGTGGTGGGATCATATTACAGTTCTGCTGCCAAAGGTTATGATTCAGGTGGATACGGAAACTATATAATCGTGGAACACACTGCGACGGATGGAACAAAGTTTAAAACCTTATATGCACATTTAAGTGGTGTAAGTGTTTCAACCGGAACTCACGTAAGCGCAGGTTCACCTATAGGAGCTGTTGGCTCAACGGGTTCATCCACTGGTCCACATCTTCATTTTGAATTCCAAAAGGATGGCCAAAAAATTAATCCCAGAGCTGTATATGATTTTTAAAAACGGGAAAAGGTTCTACAAACTGAATTATGTTTACCTTTTATACCCCCTTCGCTTTTGCCGTTTGCAATATTCCTTTGATTATATTTATTTCTTTATTTATTCATTCCTTGCTAAGCACGCTAGTGCGTGCAAGGCGGCGCAGATAATCAAGGAAGGGTGGCAGCAGGCATAGAAAAGGACTACGGCGAGTAAAACGGGAAGTTAAAGCGCCGGAACCCCAATATGGAGCAAACAAAAATATGTGCGGAGCAAAAGGGTAAACAATGAGGTTAGTTTGTGGAATGTTTGGGAAGGGTTAAACGAGAAAAGGAGATATGATTATGCCATTTGTTATTGATGATAAGATTCGTGAATATTTAGATTCTACAGGCATTAGAAAAACAAATAAAGGATACAGATACCTTAAGGAAGCCATTTATATGACTATTCTTAACCGGGACCTAACTTGCGAGGAAATATGCTCAACCATCATAAAAAAAGAGAAGCATGCTGACGAAGAAAGAATGGTAAACAAGAACACAAGGAATATCTATAATTCCATGTTCTATACGATTAGGACACATTACGGGGACAAGCTCTCCGTTGCAGAATATATTATTAACGGCGCCGATTACGCAGAAAGAGCGTCAAAGGTTGCAGAGTAACACAATTATAGGAAAGAGAGGCAGGTAATAAATGAACTTAGCTACACCAGTACTTGATAAAATGAGACCTTCCGTAGCAAGAGAAGTGTCCGAAAAGGAAGAAAGGGACGTCCTTGATCTTGCTGAGGGAAAAGAACTTGAACCGGATTTTTTAGACGAAAACGGAGATGATTATGACGACGATTCCGAAGGATTTAAGTTAGGTAAGAACGCACCTACAATCATGGTAATCATCTGTGGCATCTTACTGCTTGCATCCTTGGGTGTTGGGATGTATGTAATGCACAGAGAATCAGTAAGAGAAACTGAGCTTAAGGATTGGGTTGCTGCATACCTTTATGAGGCTGTGGCAGGTGATGGTATGGGACTTCTTACCGAAGACCAGATTGACAAGATATCAAGCGATGTTTCATTGTCATTAAAGCCATTACTGGGCGAAGCAATGGATCTTGATAACTTATCTGATGAACAAAGAGACAGATTTATCAATCAGATAAAAGAAGAGCTTGCGAAACAAGAATATGCTCTCTCGGCAGCTGATGTGGCTACCATATCTGAAGGTGTTATTGAAAAGTACATTAAAGATAATTATTCAAATGGCCTGAATGGTACTGATGCCACAAAGGTAGCGTCATTACAGAAACAGATTGATGAATTGAAGAAGATTGATTCACAGCTTCAAACTTCCATATCAACCGTATCTGCTACTCGTGGTGCGACAGGTGCCACCGGAGCCCAAGGCCCCCAGGGTCTCCAGGGCAGGCAGGGCGAGCGAGGTGTCGCCGGAGTCAAAGGCGATAAAGGCGATGTCGGGGCCAAAGGTGATAAAGGTGATGCGGGCGCAGACGGAAAATCCGCTTATGACCTCGCTGTAGCCGAAGGCTTTACAGGAACAGAGGAAGAGTGGGTTAAGTCCTTACAGGGTGTATCGGGAACTTCATCTTTCGTAGTGTACTCACAATATGAAAATGGTGTTGACCCCTCGGGAAATCCTTCATTTTCTTTTTCTCCCGATGTGACAACAGGCTATACAGGTATAGCTAACATTGTTGGTACATCTGCGCCTGAAGACCCGAGCGTATATGCTTGGTCAGTGTACTCACAACACACTATTGAGTTTACAACGAGTGATGATGGTGTTCCTACAGTTATCATTCATTAACGAACTATAATGCCTTTCATTTTCCACTATAACCTCCTGTCACCCTCAAAAGTGGCAGGAGGAATAATGTTATTAAAAATATATGTTTTCCATTATATATAGAAAGGATTTTTTAAGTGGATAGTAAAACACTTATGGAATATAAGTTAGAAGCCAAGGAATATCTTAAACTTGGCAACATACATAGCGACACAGAACTAAAAGGCTATGCGGTAAGCATTTTAAACGCCATTGACGCCGATGATGAAACTCCGGGGCTTGCAGATTTTTTGTGGAGAAGTCATGTGTTTCCAAGCCTAGAACTTGCCAGAAAGAAGGCGGCATATTACAAACAAAGTAAATGTGTTGAAACATTCAATGTAGTTTATTCAAAGAAGGGGGTATTGAAAACACATGCGTAAGGAACGTAAAGAAAAAAAGGAAAGACGATTTGATGGGCGCCACGTTGCCATAGGAATAATGACTGCTGTAATCTTTGTGGCGTCTGTAGTATTTGCTGCTAGCCGTGGCATAAAAGCCAATGCTAAAGAACTTCAAGAACTTAGAAACGGAATCGAAAGAGAAGTAATCACTTCCACAGGAGAATATCTTAGCACCTATAAGTGCACAAAGGACGGCGAGACCGTAACCTTAAACAAAGCTGTAGTAGAATGCGTGTCCGGAGAAGTGGCTGCGCAAACAAGCTTGGCTGTATCATCCCCAAAGGTTACATCCGGTACCGTAAGTGATATTAACACTGTGGTTTCTAAAGCGGTAGATGAAAAGTTACGAGAATATGGAATCTCCTCCGTAAGCTCAAAGGACGTGGAATCAATGACCACAGGTGTCCAGGCTCTTGCCATTTCTTCTACTTATAAAGCAATCTCTGATAGAGGACTTGTTGACGTAGAAACTGTTAATGTATTAAGAGGCGCCCTGGAAGACAGAATGACATCCATAGAAAAGGGTATTGACGGAAGACTTGATTCTGTATCAACAACCATTACCGAAATGCAGGCCGTTATTTCTAGTCAGAACGAAGCCGGCATTTCCGATCTCAATAAGAAGTTTGAGGAACAGGACAGTAGGCTTGTTGTTATAAACTCTTCTTTTGAAAAGAGCAACAATGAACTTTTAAAAGAAATTTCTTCATTAAAGGCAGCGCAGGATAACACAGCTAATCTTGTTTCGGTTCTTAATGCCCAGTGTGCCGATGATAAAACAGAGCTTTCAGCTATTTGCAATGAACTCTCTGACAGTCTTGAACGGAGTATTAACCAGAAAAGTGATGCTCTCCTTTCAAAGATTAATGGCTTATCAAGCGAGCTAGATGCCACAAATGCCTCTTTGAGTCTACTTGGTAAGGATACGGAAGATAAACTTGGGGTAATTAGTGTTTCCCTTAAAGAACTCGGTGATACTCAGGCAGAAGAGCTGAGTAAGGCATCTAAAGGTTTAGAGGAAAAAATTAATTCCTCTAATCTAGAACTTGATTCTTCCATTAAGACAGCTTCTGATTCCCTTAAAGTTCTTATTGACGGGAACAGTCAGGATATAGATACGCTTCTCACAGATCTTGAATCAGCTAAATCTTCCCTAAAAGAAGCATACGAAACAGCTGATGAGGAAGCAAAAGAAGAGTTGCAAGGTTTAATCAATAACCTCGATACTGCTATTGCAGGACTCAATTCTTCTTTTAGTAACGAAGTAATGCTTGTAAGGGCGGATATGTCATCCTTGACCAATGAGCAGAGCAATGCTTTAAAGAATGCATCTGATGAACTTAATTCAAAAATTGCCTCTTCTAATCTTGATATTAATTCTCTTAAAGAGGCAAGCACAGCTCTTAACGGTCTTATTGAGGGAAATACAACAAATATAGCTACTTTAACAGCATCTCTTTCTACTGCCAAGGCCGAACTCGAAAAAGCCTTGGAAGAGTCTGATGATGAGTCTGAAGAGGCAAGAAAAGCCTTACAGGATAATATTGATGCAGTTGATACTGTTTTGTCGGAGCTTAGGACTGACTATGGCTCAAGAATTAGCGTTATTGAAGGAAATGTGAAGACTCTTCGTGACAGCATCAAGTCTACAGCTGATGCATTAAATATTACAAACGAGACTTTGCAGACTACTAACCAGGCACTTGAAGATGTTAAGGGTGCTTTGGAAGGACAGATTTCCGTTTTACAGGCTGATACTGAAGCAAACACCTCAAGCATAAGCGGTCTTCAAACAGAAGTGGGAGAAGCTGAAGAGAACATTGATGCTTTGAAGGAAAAGATAAGACTTCTTGAAGAAGAGCTTGCTAAGAAGGCCGAGTTTACATTTACATATAATGAAGAAGGAATCCCTACTATTAATATAGCCGGTAATTCAGAAGATTAAGGAGATGGCCTGCCTTTTTGGCGGGCCACTTTTTTATGCAAAAATATAGGTAAAATTCTATTGCTTTTAACCCTACGGTTATGTAAGATAATAGTGTATTTAATTATTTACGTTAGTTGTTTCCTCAATATTCCTTTGACGGGTGCGAAGAAACACGAGGCAAAAACATATCAGACAATAGCAAACATCAAGGCATATCCTTGGTGTTTTTTTATTGTCAAAATTGAAAGGAGGAAGTTTTATGAAGGGAGGTATCAGTAATGGGCCTCATATTGGATGATTGTAAGTTCTTAAAACAGCTTGAAATGATCACCAATCAGGATGCAACCAACGTTATTCCACCCGGAATGACTAAGGAGACATCAGAACGTATGATTCGAGTACTTGAAGCAAAAAAGCCAAGCGAAATCAAGGATATTACGGACGAAGAGCTGGTTGAATTGTTCAACTATGTGCGTCCTTTTTCCAAAATGATTGGTAAGTGCAAGTACTTTGAACAAGAGGGCTATGGCAGGGGTAGCTTCGTCACTATGTTAAGTAAGATACCCTCTGCCAGAAAACGAAGAGTATTATAAAAAGGAGGTGTGCCAACTATGGCAAAGAAAATCGAAGGGTTTTCATGTGAAATGGTTCTTGATAACTACAAGAAACCATTGATGAAAACTCAGACCAGGCTTGAAGGTGGAGAGGTGATTGAGAAGACTATGACTATCGAAGACCTTGGAACACTCTTTAAGTACGGGTTAAGGGAAGAGAAGGTACAGTTCTACAACATTCCATCTGTTCCTACAAACTTTTACCGAGGCGGTATATCAAGAGATTCCGACACATTTTGGATTTCTTTAACTGTCCCGGCAAGAAAACATCAGTACATTTGCGACCTTACGGGCGAGATCTTTAACCTTCCGTATCCAAATCTTTTATTTATCTTATCGGTAAAGAAAGGAAGAGCAGACGGTCATGTATTCTGCTATACAGACAACGTGTTGTCGGATCAAACTAAACTTTATCACTATCCTTACGGGCATGTGAGTCATGAAGGTCACATATGTATGGGGTCATGCAGTGCAAACATTCCATCCATTGAAAGGAGCAACGATTACGTTGACTCTTTTTTTAATGGGAGAGATGCGGGGCATTTCTACACACCCGGTATGATGGCCAGACCTCACGTTCCTTTAAGAGAACTTGTTGGTATGGTTATGGAGAAGGGGGAATTTCCCTCTTCATGGCTCCTTCCTTTTGAAGGGAGTCGTGAAACTGTAGGCGAATGCCTAAAGACTATTATTTGAGCTTATATGCTAGGAGGAAAAGCTATGAACAACTTATTTTTTGAGGAAACCAGCCTTTTTGATTTCTTTGGTATGGATGAAAGTGATAACGAAAAAGAAGAGGTAAAGACTGAAGATATTGACCTTTCAACCGATGCTGATGATTCAGACGAGGAAGAACTTGATACTTCAGACGATACTGATTCTGAGGATTCTAAGGATTCTGATGATGCTGCCGAGTTAGATGATGAGTCTGAGGATTCTGATGAAAGTTTGGAAACATCTGAAGAACCGGATAAGTCCAAAAAAACTGCCAAGGAATCAAGCAAAAATAAGAGTAGCAAGAAAACAGAGAAGGTTTCTTTACCTATAACATGTTATGGACGTAACTTTAAGGTAGAGATTCCTGCGGGTCCAATCTCAAAGGAAATCAGCATTGATGAACTTGTAAAGAGACTTTACGAGATGGGTTATAAGGAAGTTGCACATCCTAGTGTAAATCCTATTAAGTCATCTAAGTGTAATGGGTTATGGTTCTCATCACCCAGTGCCGGAAGTAAAGAAAGTTCTACTGTCGGTTTTATAAAGGACAAAGCTGAGACGCTTACCGTAACTGATGGTATGGAACAGATGGAGATATCACTTAACGATTTCCCTGGGGAAGAGGCAAATGAAATATCTACTCTAGAAGTTTGGCAGAAGTTTGAAGCCAACTTCCCTGCATATGCTGCGCAGACCCTTAGTATTGACATCAAGTCAATGGTTGCTGTTCCTGTATTTGCCACAAAAGTGACGGATAATGAAAAAGTGGAGTTGCCTTGTAATGTGCATGTTTATGGACAGAGTATCACTCTTACTGAGGATGATTTCATCCTTGAAGAAGGTGATGTCAGTCCTAAACAGATCATTTCAAAGGTTATAGAGGGTGATACACCTACTGCGCTTTTAAAGAAGGCAGAGGATTCTAACTACTTCGTGGAGTTTAGCGGGACAATGATTCCTGTTAACAGAAAGTCTCTCGAAGTAAATTCTTCTGCAAAGGTAGTTGATGCCGTAGTTAAGTATTCCCTTCCTTTGAACGTTTACTTTGTAACTCTCAACCAGAATATTGAGCTTACAAGTGAGCACTTTAATGGAAAGGAAAAGGTACTTGAAAAGGATGTCATAAGCCTTCTTGGCAACACATATTCACTTCTTAAGAACAGGGATCGCAATATAGATACCTATTATTCGAAGGATCAGAATATTTTGTCAGTTGCACTTACAAGTGGAAAGAAAGGGGCCGAAATGGCTCCTTTTTCTTTGCTTAAAAGGATTGAGCCTTCTAAACTTAAGGAGGCTGTCAGCTCTGATTCCTTTTTGGGAATTATAAGCAAAGAAGGCGAAGATTACAGACTGGAGGTAACTCCAGTTTTTGCCATGTGGGGAAAACTTGAAAAGTTGGCATTGGGAAGCACCTATGTGTCGAAGGTATATATGGATTACAAGCTTCCCAAGATCCCGCGAGGCATCCTGAAAGCGATCGCAGAGGACTTTAAAAATCACATCAACATTGAAAGAATAGCCCGTATCGGGTGGGATACTGTTACAGAGTCATACTTTATTCAGTATCCGAAAAAGGCGAGAGAATCAAAGGTCTTGATTGAATACGAATTTGAGCCTTTACCTTCTGATAAGTACCTGGTGGTTACTATTCATTCTCACAACACGTTTGCTCCTGTGTTCTCAGGAACGGATGATGAGGATGAAGCAATCACCGGTATTTACGGAGTAATAGGATATCTTGATCGTGATGAGCCTGTTGACAGCTTCAGAATTGGCATGGAGGGAAGTTTTTCATACATCCCTGCCGGTATAATTTTTGAATATGGAGGTAGTTGTTACGATGGAGAGAACAATTAACGGAAGGCCACTTAAAGAGTGCCTTGATATTCTTTCAAAGCCAATGGCTAAATCCAAACTGAAGGGCACCAACTTTAGTTACTATAAAATTGGTGACTATATAAGCAGAATGGATGAAGCTTTTGGGATTTGTGGTTATACGGTTGAAAGCTTGGAACCGGTTTCATGCATAGTAACAAAGTCGGGACAAGAGTTGTTCACTACGAGGTGCCGTGTTTCTTTGATTGCCGACGATGGCAAGCTTATATGTTTTAAAGACGGTGTAGGTGGTAAAGAGCCTACTTATGCCAATGAGACAGGTTTGGATGGTGGTATTAAAAACCTTCCCAATAATGTACTTGGCTCTGCCTTTAAAAATGCTTGCAAAAAGTTTGGCATATTTGGCGAAACTGATTCAGATGATGACGAAGGTTCGCCTGATTCCACAAGAACCAATAACGACACCAACAAACCAAAAGCAAAAGATGAAACTTATGATTTACTGATTACGGGTGATTATGGAAATATGGGTGATGATACCCAAAGCGGAAAACCTAAGTATTCAGTAAATGCCTGCGGTAAGGAAGATAAGAACGAAAAATACTTCGTCATATTCTACCCTAACCAATACACAAAGGTAACTGACAAGTTTAATCGCATGCTTACGGAAAAACCCAGGCGAATTAGAATTGTGGCTTCTCAATCATCTATAAAGGATGGTGTGAAGAGCCTTGTTTTCAAAAACTATGCTTAACGTACTTTAGAAGGAGGGATTTAAATCCCTCCTTAAATTTTTGGCCTACGTGGCAGGAGGAAAGAAATGGATCATGAAGAAACATTACTTGATAAGTACATATACAATGTTAAGTTGTTGTCCTATCAAGTTTCATGGTTGGCCACTCTATCGGATTTGGTGGAGGATGGCAGTACAGACGTGTTGGAGGACATAAAAACCCTTATTGAACGCGTACAGGAAACCAAGGACGTTCTTTTAAATCAAAAGGAAAGACTTGGTTTTACAGACGGTCTCTCTTTTTTAGAGAATAACCGTTTTGATGGATTCGAGGTAAAGAACGGGCGATTTATTGATTTCGATAAGGAGACTGATTTGACAAAATTGGAAACCATAGTTGAGCCATGGATTAACCAGGGCCCCGAGATTAATAACTATTGCTTTGAGGTTGGAATTTATTTGACCTACATGGCGATACATAAAAACATGCCACTTCATCCCGAACCTGATAAGCCTGTTGTGGCTAAGAGAATTGGTCTGTTAACAAAACTTAAGGAGGTAATGACATGGCTAAAAAACAAACTAAGCCTAATCCGGCAGACGAATTGAAGCATATGAAATTAAAAATCATTGTCATAGGAGCTGGCGGCACTGGCAGTTACTTTCTTAAGGAGTTCTCAAGGTTTGTATCCGGAACTGATTATCTTTATAAGATATCAGGAATGTACATCTTTGACGGAGACCATGTTGAAGAAAGTAACCTGAAAAGGCAGTGCTTTCAAAGAGAGGATATTGGTGCTGGTAAGGCAACTGTTATGGCTGAAATCTTAAACGACTCCTTTGACCTTGACTGGAAAGCATTCCCTGAATATGTAACGAGTGTTGAACAACTCGTATCAAGGACTGAACTGGGGAAAGACGAGATACCTGTACTGATCGGCTGCGTCGATAATCACGGGTGCCGTATGGTACTAGAGGATTTATTCAGATTGTGGAAGAGCTGCGTGTATTTTGACTCTGCAAACGAGTTTGAGTCCGGCGAAGTTGTTCTAGGTTACAGATTCCTTGACAGACAACTTTCCAAATTGCGAACAGAGATATTTCCTGATGTTTTAAAGGGTGATCTTCGAAATGTCACAGAAATGTCTTGTGAAGAACTTAATGTATCTTCACCGCAGCATATCACAGTCAATATGATGGCAGGATTAGTGCTCCTATCATCAATTTCTTCCTTCTTAAATGACTATAAAGTCACCCCAGGATTTGTCTCTTTCAATGCCAGAACGCTTTCGTGCGACTTCTATCCGGCGCCGAGTGAATAATACAATGATTTTCGCAAAGGATTTGCGGTACCCTTCTCTTGCAGAAGAGTACTGTTCCTTATGCGAGAAGTATAGAGACAAATTACTACCAAGTAAGAAGGAATGGAGTAAGAGACTGCGTTTTAAATCTGCTTTTGAGCCGTTTATCATAAATAAGTTAGTCGAGGTACTTATGTATCAATTCAGTAATGAAGCTGACAAACTGTTTGAAACGGAATTTCCATTAAAGCAGAAGATGTTTTACACCATCCTAAATGATGAGGTGACAGATATTTACTATCTTACCTCCGAAACCTCTACAAGTACCAAGGGTATTGAAGAGGCCGGAGAGAGTGAATCAGCATTTGCTGACTACATAACCCATGGTTTATGTGAACAGGAGTATTTAAGCTGTCTTTCAACGTTTGAAAATACATTTATATCGGCTAGCGCACTTATCTCTGATAGTCCTATGTATGATGGTGTTGAGGTTAGTAAAGTTGTGAAAAATGAATTGATGAGAGAAATATGCTTAAAAGACCCCTCTTTTTACGAGGCATCCAATACCACACTCGTTGAGTTTTTAAAAGATGCCTTGCTTTATTCAGAAACAGGGGTGCAAGCTATAATCTTTTCAAATGCATACGCAGCTTCATTTAAAAAATGGCAAAAGGAATCTAAGTGTAGTGATCCACTTGTTGAGTATGTTGATAAAAGTATTTCAAATCTTACCGATGCGCTTTGTTCAATAGGTATGCTTGATAATTGCTTTTTTACATATACAACCGACAGATACTTACACTATTGTTTTCTCTATGCTTGGGATGATGAAGAAGATTTAAGCATAGATGCAAGATTTAGGTACCCTCATTTTCTGTTTGATTGCCTTGTTCTTGACATGGGCCTTCAGGTTTTAAATGATAAGTATCACTTTTGCAAATAAGAAAGGAGGAAATGATTCATGGATATATCACTTTTAAACACAATTAAACCATTGAATCATGATGACAGTCCGGAAGCTAAGAGTATACAAGAAAGACTTACTGAAGTCGTTCTTGGGAGACTTAACCACCAAATAAAAGATTACTCGACTCGTAATGCTATTACGGAACCATTTACGAGTTACGGTGACTGGGCTTATTCGAGTGTTTCCTTTACTGAAGTAGAGCCAAAGAACCTTAAGCACTTGCAATACGGTTGGCTTACGGAAGGAGTGGAAAGCGATCTCTCGACATGGTTATCTTGTTCAGGGTTCGACAATGATATTTTTGACTTGTTTATCTTTATAGATGCCTACTTTGATGCAGGCCAAGATTATGCAGAGATAAATAAACATTACATCAAAAACTCTTTAGAAAATTGGGCTGATTATTATTCAGAAGAGATAGATGAATATAACGATTACCTTTTTGAGTTTGATGATGAGAGTGGCGAGATGAAGATTTTAGATGAAGAGTTGCATATTGATAAAATATACTCTTTTAAGGAGGTTTTCGCCAAGAGAGATTTAAAACTGTTAGAGCAAAACACTTACCTTTCCGGTATCTTTGAAGACTTTAAAGAATTGCTTTGCGATGCAGTTGATTATAATCAACTCTTTACTCTGATTCCACAGATTGTCAATTTTGCGCTTATTGGTGGTGTAGGCATTGACAGGGGAATATATTTTTATTATTCCCCACTTCTTTCCGAGTATATGAATAACAAAGAATCGATAAACCAAAGCAAAGAGAAGACCGAACTTGAAGAAATGCTTACCCTTGTTGAAAATATGAATCCGTTCTACTTCTGTGTAGAACCAGGAATATATGTTAATGACAAGGTTGGCATGATATTATACTCTACAGGGATTGGGGATGATGATGAAGATTGCGGTAGTTCAGACTGTTATATTCATCCTTTTGCTTCTTATGCGATTGAACGTATTGATACTCTTCTACCTATTGTCCTTGGCAAGGAAGCTAGTAAAGCTACTGATAAGGTGGCTTAAATCTAAGGGTTGGCGAAAGCTGACCCTTATTTTTTTTGCCTTTTTTTAGAGAGTTTGTTGCTTTTAACCCTATGGTTATGTAAGATAATAGTGTATTATATTTTTTACGTTAGTTGTTTCCTCAATAATCCTTTGACGGGTAAAGTAGAAACACGAGGCGAAATCATATTCGACAATAGTAAGCATCAAGGTATATTCTTGGTGCTTTTTTTATTGTCAAAAAAGAAAGGAGGAATCGATATGCAAGTATCGAGCTTTTATTCTTCAGGATGTAAGGACTTTGGATTCTACGAATCATTAAAGCCAAACAAGAGGAATAAAATCATGAGGGACTGTATCAAACAGTTCTGTCTGGACTTTAAGTCTGGAAAGGCCTTGGATACTATCAAGGCAATTATATCTAACTCCTATCAAGATGAATGGTTTTCATTATCCTGGCAGAAGGAGCAGGCTATTAAGGATGATGTGTTTAAATTCACACGTCTATATTATTGGCTATGCGGCAAAGAAGCTATTGATACTGAAGTTAAAATTTCCGTAAAATTCAATAACGGAACTCTTGATAGTGTAGTGAATATGGTGTTAAAGGATAAGAGCGGTTTTGTTGCGTTAAACATATTCCCAGGATGTACCGAAAGAGCAAGTGGTGGCAAATCCACGCATACAAACATTAACAATGATTTGTATATGCTGTGTGCCAAACATGAGCTTGAGGATACTTATCCGGGAATTCGCGTTTGCAACATATACTTAACAAGTCCTGATGACACTTCTGGAAACATGGTAACCTCATTGACAGAAAGTGGCACTCTTAAGTCCAATGTATTCATGAAAGACTTTGAAGAGTATAAGGAGCATGGCAGATTTCTTAAGTGCAAACTTAAAGAACAAATTGTCAAAGTTCTCAGTACCCCAATTAAGAAAAGCTGCTTTGACTGTCCGCATGAAGATATATGTAAAGTGACCATGATGCATATGTCTTCCCCTGGTATTCTTATGGAGGATAACGGGGAGAGTAAGTATCATATGCCAGACTTTACATCTTCACAATCTGAGGTAGTAAAGCATAAGGATGGTCCTATCCGAGTGCTTGCAGGCCCGGGAAGTGGTAAGACAGCTGTTGTTGTCGGCAGAATAAAGAAGATGATGGAAAGTGGGGTTGATTCCGACTACATACTAGCCATCACCTTTACAAGAGAAGCAGCGGGAGAGTTAAGACGGCGAGTGGAATCGTTCACATCGGATATTCCATATATCTCTACCATTCACTCCTTATGCTACAATCTTCTTCGAGATAACATTGATCTTCTTGGAAGAGAAGTAAAGTTGTTGCCATCTGGCGAACGAAGTGAAATTATCAAAAATCTCTTGGACGTATATCCACCACTTAAAGGTATAGCAACAATCCATGTGGAAGGTAAGACGGGTGCGATTAAGACTGTAGAGAGGAAGCTTGATAAACTCTTTGGTAAATACCTGGGGGATTCAAAAAGTTTCCTTAAAGAGGAGTCCTCTTTAGGCGAAGATTTTATTGATTTTTCTAAGGCTTATGCTGATATCATCGCAAAGAACGGATATATCAGCTTTACCGAGCAGATCACTCTCTGCACTCAGATGCTTAAGGAACACCCTGATGTATTGAGGATGTATCAGGATATCTTCAAATACATCATGGTAGATGAATTTCAGGACATTGATAAGGGTCAGGCTGAATTCATTTATCTACTTGCAAGCAGGTATAAGAATATTATGATTGTCGGTGATGATGATCAGAATATTTACTCATTTAGAGGCGGTAGTAATAAGTATATGCTTTCTTTTGAAAAGGCTTTTCCTGCTTCTAAAACTGTTGTGCTTAGCGAAAACTTCCGTTCAAGCAAAGCTCTTGTGGATGCTGCACAGGCTGTTATCAGAAATAACAGGAACCGGCTTGAAAAGAAAGTTCATTCCATCAAAGGCCTTGGTACGAAACCAATTCTTCTTAATGACGACTCGGGGCAAACTATAGATGACCTGATTAACAAATTTAGGAGAAAGGGTGGAAATTACAATGATATTGCCATTATTGCAACCAAGAATAGTACTCTTGAGAGCACAGCGCTTAAGTTGAAATCTCCTTGTATCATAGATAGACAGATTCTCACAAAAAATCCGCTGTTCCTTGTTCTAAGGGACGTGCTCTCCATTTTCTTTAATGGTTTAGAGGATAATTATTCTTTATATCATCTATTGAGAATGTATGGAGGCGTAGATTTGAGAGCTGCTTCTATATATGAAGAGATTTTAAACCATGGCTATTCACCACTTGGCGGTACAGGGTATGAAATGGAAAACATGGAAGACGGAGTATATAAGACCATGCGTCTTTTAGATCAGGTTCTTCCTGTTATCAGAGCAGGCGAAGTAAAGCCTGCCTTTTTTATATCCACATTGGCCATTTACTTGGATATGGAATGCTCACCTGCCTTCGGGGCTCTCGTAAACTTATTTGAAACAAAAGGGGTGGACTCCCTTAAGTCTGCCTTATCGCTTATGAATAACATGATAAGTTACGGTGACGATACGAGGATAGATGTTTCTAAAGAAGATGCTGTCCATCTTTTGACAGCCCATGATTCAAAGGGGTGTGAGTTCCCAATGGTGATTCTTTTGGATGACTTTTCTAGTGAAGATACCGAAGAAACAAGAAGACTTTTGTATGTAGCCATCACAAGAGCAAAGTCTGCTCTTTATATCTGCACAAGTAAAGAAAGAACGATAGTAAAGGAGGCGGTAGCATGATACACGTTCTTGTAGGTTCCGAACCTTATCTTGTAAAGAAAGAGAAGGAGTGTTTGGAGAAGATAGTCGGCGAAGATATTAATCTATCACGACATGACGAGTTTACTAAGGAAACCGAAGAAGAGTGCTATACTCAACCTTTCCTTGAAGATAAGCGTGTTGTTATAGTCGAAACCGATAACATATCTAAACTGAACAATACTTCCTTTTTACACTACATTGATAATCCTTCGGATTTTACCGAGCTTGTCATACTGCCCAAGGAGTATGACGGTAGAACAAAGTTCTACCAGAGTCTTAAGAAGAAAGGCTTTGTTAAGGTCTTTGACAAACTTGAAGATGAGCAAAAACTCATTCAGTTCATAGGGCACGAACTTATGAATAACAAGGCAGCAATGACTAAAGAAGCATTAGGAGAATTTTTAACGAGAGAAAACTATTTCGAAAATGAAGACGTCAACTTGTATAGCATCGTCAATGATTTAAACACTTTGTTATCTCTCACCAAACAGATAGAGCTTTCACATGTTCGCGACTATGTTAAGGCTAACGAAGTCGGGAACATTTTTGTTTTGGGAAAACTTCTTCTTAATAAGGATGCTAAAGCACTTCGACATGAGACTAAGAAACTTAATAGTGAGTCATCCATCGGAACAATCTCTCTGCTCCTTCGTGAGTACAGGATCGCTCTTAAAGCCAAAAACTTTGACATAAAGGATATAGGTGCAAAGTTCGTACTCTTTAAGGATATGGATGAAGATGCCCTTCTTGGGGGTATTGAGATATGCCTTGATGCAATATCTCAGGTAAAAGACGGGAACTTAAGCAATACAACAGCTCTCGACCTTACAGTTTCGAAACTATTAACTTTGTGATTATGGCCCATAGTGGCAGGAGGAATTGATTATGTTTAAGTCCAAATTATTTAACATCGTCAAAAAGGAAGGAACATCGACTAATTATACGGCAGACTGTTACACACCAATACCGGCACGTATTGGCACGTCGAATCTTAGACTTATAGATGCTGTATATAATGGGGTAGGTGTTTCAGTTAAAGACGGATATAAAGTCTTTGACCAGACGGCTGTTGATCAGCTCGTAGAGACTCATGAAACTCTTGAAGGTTTATCCTTTGAAAAGTGTCTATTCACCAACGTAACATGGGGCGGTGAAATTACCGGATGGTACATCACGGAGTGCAAGTTCGTTGACTGCGATTTTTCGATGCTTACGGCAAAAGATATGATTGTTGATTTCAGCGAATTTACCAACTGCAAGTTTACATTTGCAAACATCAGCTCCGAAAAGATTAATCTCTTAACAATAAATGATTGCGACTTTGAAAGAGCTACAATCACAGGTGAAATTTACGGAGGCAGAGTCAGCAATTCGAACTTTGAGTCGATAACTCTGTTAAATACAGGTATCTTTAGAAACTTCTTCAAAAGATGTAACTTTACAGGAGCACTCTTTAATAATGCTAACTTCAAGAACTGCAAGTTCGAGAAGTCAAAGAGTAAGGGAATCGTTTGCGTTCTTCCCGGAATGGCAAAAGAAAAAGTGACAGCTTACACTTCAGAGTGCAGTAACCTCTTTACGATTGGAGGTGAAGTCTAATGTTTGCATCAGATTTTTCTTGTTTTAAGCCGATCATGGATAATGCAATCGGTCCATTTATTGCAAACAGTACGGTGTGTCTTTATGATGCTTCTGATGGAACAAGTTTTTTATTTAAAGCTGAAGACATGGCAAAGGCAGTAGCAATAACTCCTTGCAATGTTGATGCAGCAATCTTTCATCCAGAAAGCGAAAATCCTGAAGAACCTTTGATTACGACATTTGGCTGCTTTATAAACAAGTGTCGTATTAAGGATTTTAAGAAGAAAGCACATTTTATCGAAACTGTTAACAAGTATCAGCAATCTGAGGAAGAAATCGAGGTAAATATTGTATCTTGCGAACAAGCAGAGGCTTACCTTGAAAGAAATGATGGACTCAACAGAGGTGCTTGTACTTCTGGTAAACAGATAAGATAAGAAAAATGAAAAATGTAGGATGTCGAGAAATCGGCATCCTGCTTTTTTGTTTAAAACGGAAAATCTGAAGTCACACCGTGGTCACATGCAACTAATTGTTGAAATTTAAGTCTAAAAAATTGTTGCTTTTAGCCCGATGATACGTGAAAATAAAATCGTAAGATATTCACGGAGGAAACAGAATGATTGATTTTAACAACTTAGATATTACATGTTCACCTATATTAATAAATGAAACCGAGGAAAAGACAGAAAAGACCTTTAGCGTACACTTTCATGAGCCATCAGACGGGCCGGAGAGCGGTAGATTTGCCGACATACTTATACCTTCTTATAAGGTTATCGATGCTTATCGTTTTGATAAGGGCGAACAGATTGAAATACTTAAATACTGCTGGGATAATAGGGGCTTGCTTCTTAGTTTAGCAGAAAGTCACGGTAGCAGGTTAATTACAAATCAGCTGATGAAGTAATGACTGAGCGTTCTTTTGATTTACCAGTACGGATGATTATTATATTGCGGTGGCTTCGCCTACATATTTGCGATTAGTGGTTTTATATGCTCTATGCAGAAGGGAGTAACCGTTAGCTTCACCTTTCAAAAACAAATGCGCCACTTGGCGCATTTTCCGTGCAAAAATCTATTGCTTTTAACCCTATGGTTATGTAAGATAATAATGTATTCATTATTTTTACGATTATTGTTTCTAAAATATTCCTTTGACGGGTATAGTAGAAACACGAGGCAAATTCATATCTGACAATAGCAAGCATCAAGGCATATCCTTGATGCTTTTTTATTGCCAAAAAAGAAAGGAGGAAGCTTTATGAAAATAAAGCACGACGGGGCAACCCTTGAAAGCTTTGATAATCTCATGAGCCTTCTTGGTGGCGTTCCAGCCCAACTTATAGTTGGGAAGAAAGAGTCCATCTTAAGTGACAAAGAAAACTATCTGCAAAAGGGTGAGCGATTATTGACTTTGGCCAAAGAAAGGTACAAAGAAAACTCAACATTTCACTTTACCCCTTTTGAAGAGTACCTTTATGATATTGACCTTAAGGAAGGTAGTTCGTTTACTACTATAGTAGAAGAATTGAGCGTACTTGTAAGGAAGATATTAAAGAAGGCGGACAGTCCTGAAGATGAAACACTTAAAGAAATGTTATCTGCGATAGACCCAAATTATGGTGTTGGACTCCAGTTTGTCGATGTGGCTATGGAACCTAATAAGGTACATAGAAAGCAAGTCGCAGCCGGAGACCAAATCATATTGCTTACGATTAAGGAACTTGATTACCCCACGATTCCGGTTTATGGACTTAAGAACCATAAGCACACGAATGCACGGTATAATCAACTCTACTATTCGGGGGCATGTGTCGCAGATATCGCCAAGGTAATCGCCTATCTGCTGTTTTTAACTTATTCACTTAAGTCTGTAAAGAGGCAGCAGATTCCTGTTGGCAGGCTGACCACAAGCACGCTTTTACACCAAGAAATACATGATTACAGGAAGAGAAACCGGGAAGTCCTTAGTAGTGACGTAGACTCTATGACACTACGAGACTTCCATTTTTATATTCCAAGTAACCATTCGAATATGATTTCCAAATGGAATGTATTTCTATCAGGCATCGGTGTTGAAGCAAAGTCTGTACCATACACAAGGAGTAACATTAAAGAAATAGTCAAAAAGAAAATCGAAGAGGGCACTTACCCAACATTAAAAGATGTACCTATCATCTTAGATGATTCGAGACTTATTGACCTGATGAAAAAATGTTTAGGTGATGTGATTAATGATAAGGGATTTATTCCTTATCATGTTTTGTTATCGGAATCAGAAGACAGTCACCATCATGGTGAAAATCTTCATTGGGCTATACCTCATGCACCTGCCTGTTTGTATAATTACCCTTTTGACATGGCTTTAGTCAATGACATCAGAATAAACCATGCAAAGGTTGAGATTCTGCGAGAATCAAGGAAAGGTTCAAAAGACCATGCCCTGTCTTTCCAGACAAAACGAAACATACCAAAGGCAACGCTTAAGGCAATGGAGGAATCCTTACTTAATGAATTCTTTGGATATGTAGAATTTGATGAAGATGTAGACCTTGCCAAAGTTTCTGTGATAGCTGAACAATTCATGGCTTTCAAAGAAACTTTTTTTAGTTCAGTGGATGCTTCCACCGTCTCAATCAGATTCAGAAAGTTAGGCAACCATAAGGCTTTAGGGTTGTATTACCCGTATGTAAACTGTCTTTGTGTTGATGTCAGCAGCCCATCATCACTTACTCATGAGTTTGGCCACATGATTGATTATCTTAATGGAAATTTATCATTAAAGCCCGAGTTTACCAAGGTTCTGAACCTTTATGAAAAACACATAGGTAAAAAAATGACAGAAGACAAAGCCTTTGCCACATTAATGAATGGAAAGGGAAAATATAACAAAAGTTATTTCCTTAAACCTACGGAGATATTCGCAAGGTCTTTTGAGCTTTATTGTGTCAAGGTACTGAAAGTTAACAACTCTTTAGTGCCCACAGAAGACTCATTTGGTCTTGAATATCCTATGACGGAAGAATATATGGATTTGATCTGTAAATACTTCCAGAACTTATTTGCTGCAAATGAGTGTGCTGCATAAATTTAGAAGGAGGAATTGCTATGGTTACTCCATGTGACATTAAGCAAGATGATGGTCGCTACCATTGCCCCTATGAGGACACATATACAGGTTATGAGTCTGAAATGTGTAGAGTTTGTTGCGACCTTGGTGTAGATGAAGATACACCTGATTACGAGGAGGGAGCAGAAAACTATGATTAATGAAATGATTATAGGTGAGAAGCTCGATAACTGCTTTCTCGTAATGTGTGGATTTCTTGAAAGTAATGATGGCTATACCATCAACTTGAAGGATAAATCCGGTGAGATCCACGGTCTTTTAAGGAAGGAGCTTTTTAGTCCTGAACTTAAGGGGCATATGGGTGGAGTTGTGAAGTTATCAGCTGTTGTGAAGCCGAGCAAGGGAAGGGTACCGGAACTTAATATCAAGAGTATCGAAATCGCTGATATATCTGAGTATAACCCGCTTGAATTGTTTGAAGGATTGTCAAAGGAGAAGATTGATGAGTACGTAACTATTCTCAGAATTTGTACAAACCAAATTCAACATCCCGGTTACAAACAGCTCGCGGAAACCCTTTTGACGGAAGAAAACCTTACAAAGTTGGCTTCTGTCCCAGCTTCCCTAGCATATTACGGAAGATACAAGGGTGGAGCATTGGCGGGAGCTGCTAACATCACGATCATGGCCAGAGATGTAGGTATAGAGTATGTAAAACATTTTAATGGGCTTAATACTCGTACTATCGACTGGTCATTAATTCTGACAGCCAGTGTGTTAAATACTATTGGGGTTCTCTCTTATATAACTCCAATAGAACCTTTCAAGAAAAGTCCTCTTGGTGTTGAAAAAGGATATGTCGGATGTACCCAATCTCTTATTGAGAAAACTGTACTGCAAAATGATATCCCTCTTACCGAGTTGGAAGTTGCAAGGTTACTTAATGTACTGACTAGCGCCGTTGCATTAAAAACAGGCGTTAAGGCGACAACAAAGGAAGGAATTATTCTCCGTCATGCAGTCGCTTTATATGCCGAACTTGATATGCTTGATTTTGGTGTTGCTACACATGAGAAGGAGGAGGAAGATGAACCTTATTTCTATTCACCCTCTCTTAAACGCTATATTTCATCATAGGAGGAATGAAGATGAATAAAGAACTTGAGCTCTATTTGTCCGGCAGAGCCGAGACAGGACTGCTTCTCGTTGGGAAAAGCTCCGTGACGACTATGCTTGAGGATGCTAAATGTGTAGCGTCTAAATTGTTGAACTGCAATCTGGAAGCCCTTGACGGCCATCCAGATTTTTTGTTCATCAATAAAGGGGATGCCAAGAGTATAGGCGTAGATGCTGCAGAACGGATTTTAGAACGTAACGAAACTCAACCTTCAATAGGAGAGAAGATAGTAGTTATCGTTGATGAGATCCATCTTATGACGGAAGCAGCGCAGAATAAGCTCCTCAAACTAATTGAGGAAAGCAGACATACTGTTGTAATTGGTATTTGCTCCAATATAAATAGTATGCTTAAGACCGTAAAGTCCAGAATGCGCATTATTAAATATCGTGCGTCTTCAAGAAGTGAATTTATGGCGGAGGCGGTTGGTGATGGCGTTGACGAAGAAACGGCGCAGGTCTTGTATTACCTTACTGAAGGTTACTATTCTTTAGCTTCCTCAGTAGAAACTCTTGTACCTGTCTTTCTTTCGTTGAAAGAAGATTTCTTCAACAACACTCCAATAGCCATGTTGCAGACCTTAAAACTCGTAAAGGAAAAGGATTCGGAAAACTTCTTCTTATTATATGAAGAAAACGTTCCGGCACTTTACTCATTCCTTTCGGAGCTTTGCCTTGAGTGCTTGTCGGATAATTCGTCAGATAAGCCAAAGTATAGTTCAAATGGTTTGTTGACGGCTGTTGAAATTGTAACTAATAGTTGTAAGTCTAAGGAAAATCTTTTCTATGATATGACAAAGTTTTCATTTGCACTTACAAAAGAATAAAAGGAGGAGGCCAACTATGGCTTGGATAACAGATATTTATTTCATATCCGATGAGGGAAAGGGGTTTGAAACCCTTCCAGCTACAGAAATATTTGATAAACTTCTTAAAACTTATACAACTGATACTGATTACCATACACTTCGTTTAGAAGAGGATTGGCAAAGTTCAGCTGTAGAAAAGAGCATAGAATATCTTAAGGATATTTCTAAAGTAGAAGACGGGGAGTTTAGCCCTGTAACATTCAGCTTTAACTCAAAGGTCCTTTTAGATACCTTTGGACTTCGGTTCATAGAGTTAAAGGCGGCTTTGAATATGATGACTTGGCAGGAATTTCTTACACTCGGTGCAGAAAAGAAAATCCAGCTCTACTCAACAGATGATCCCGTCTTTATCTATTGGAACAAAGGCGGATATTATCAAATTGGTAACCTGGAACAGCTGATGCGACGCATTCCAACTTTTAAAGATGGAAGATATGTCGTAAATGCGGTTTATTCTAGACACACTTGTTGGTAGAGAGGTGATTGCTTATGTCATTATATAATGAAGTTCGACCCACTAATCTTGGTGAAATAGTGGGACAGGAGAAAGTCGTAAACCAGGTACGCGGAATACTTGCAAGCGGAAACGTGCCTAATGTTTCATTATTTGTCGGTCCGAGAGGAACAGGTAAGACTACCACTGCTAGGATTTTTGCAAAGACCATAAATTGTTCAAATCCAACTCCAAACGGCGCATGTAATGAATGTGAGTCTTGCAGAGATGATATAGATATCATAGAACTTGATGCAGCATCACATAACAAGGTTGATGATGTACATAAGATTATTGATGATGCTGTATTTGCTCCAAGAAGTAAATACAAAATCTATATCGTAGATGAGGTTCATATGCTGTCAACAGCTGCTTTCAATGCGTTACTTAAACTATTGGAAGAGCCCCCCACATATTGCAGGTTCATTCTTTGCACAACGGAAGAGCACAAGGTTCCCGTGACCATTCTTTCAAGGTGTAGGAAGTTCTACTTTGAAAGAATTGCTCTTGCAGATATTGTTTCAAAAATGAAAAACATCTGCTCCTCAAGAAATGTTTCCTTTGAAGAAGATGCACTCTTTATGATAGCCAAGAAGTCTGAGGGCTGTATGAGAGATGCAGAGAGTTTATTGGAGGTGTTTCTTGACGCGGGTGAGGTTGATGTTAACAGTGTAGCTGAACTGACTGGCTGTTCTTCAGATGATTTAATATTTGGTCTTTTGAACTCGGTGGCCGATGGAAACGCTACAGGTGCCTTTGATGTACTGAAAACTTGTGTTGACGCTGGAAAAGACTTATTGGTTTTGATTAAGGGGGTTGTTGAAGCTTTGGCAGACACGATCTACTTTATCCAATCCGGAAAGGATTTATCTGAAATCAATGCAACAGATACATATAAGAAAAGTCTTTCGGACTTGGCGAATAAGGCGTCTGCTGAGTCCTTTATCGACATTGCAGAGAAATTTGGGGATGTTTATATCACTTCCGTCAAGGGAGCAAACCCCGAATTTGTAATTAAGGCCAAGATAATGTCAATCATCAAGTCCACTTCGCACACAATGTCTGTCGAAAAACGTTTGCAGGAGTTGGAAGAAGAGTGCGATGCATTAAAAAACGCGCTTTATGACATGGGTGAAACTATAAGAACTGGCGTAATAACTGTGGCAGAAGAAACCATTGTTGATTCTACCCCTCCTACTCCCGTAGCCAGCGAAGATAGTACATCTATTAAAACGATTCCTGAAGAAACAAGTGAGCCCGTTAAAGAAGTCACTGCTTCTGATGAAGAGGAGAGAGGTAATGGAAATGCACAGAATGTGGTTGAAAAAAATATTGATGATTTCTTTGGAATCCCTTCTGTGGATTCCCCGCTTCCGGGAGAAATAATACTTCCTGAAGGAACGAAGATCTCCGGTATGATTTCTCTATTATCTTCAGAAACACATGAAGCCAGTGGACACGAGATACAGGATATGCCTTTGGAAAATGCATCTGAGCCACCTGTTGAGTCAAAGACAAACACTATGAAGAATGATATTCTTAGTAGTCTTGATGACTTAGGTGACATTCCAATCATGGGCGTACTGTCTGGTATACTTGGAGGGTGAGCTTATGGATTATTCAAAGATTGACATCGTTAATGAAGAGGCTAGGAAGCAGATGGATGCCTGCGGCGCTGTTTATACCAGTGATATTATTGACTGTATCGTGAGGCAAGCAATGAAAAGTGTCGAATATCAAATAGGACTTTCTATTGAGTCCTGTGTTGAAAAGATCCTTGTCAGTGCCGGTTTCAAACAGTCCACAGCACAAATTGCGGTCTGAACCTTATCAAAAAAAATTAACACCATCATTTCTACGTAAGTAGATTTGATGGTGTTATTTTTTTTGATTTTACGCTATTTTAGAGGAAGAGGGGTGTGAAAAGTGTTATTTTAAGCCATCCGTACCGCAATCAAAAATAGCGTTAAATCCACATTTAACGAAATTATTGGTCGTTTAAGCACTAAAATGTTATTTTCCAGTCGAAACCGTGCAAATCCGTCCGAAAATACAGTCTTACCTTCTTTAATTGTCCGAAAACCTCGATACCACACTCATATACATAAGTTTCATCTGTAACAAGAACGCCATCCGGCATGGTTCTTGTCCCTTGATGCGACAGGTCCTTATAAGACTTGATTGTGAAATCCTGATGTTGACCGTCCTCATCGGTAACTCTTATTCGAATAGGTCTAATTATACCATTTGATGAAAACTGAGCAATAACATCGACTGGTTGCGGTTCAATACGTTCATTTGAGCCATTCATTTTCTGTCCTCTGAATTAACCCTACTTGTCATTTCCCGATACATTCTCATAAGAGCTGCAACACAATCAGCTTCTGAAGTATTTTTTATGGAAAAGCCATATGCTTGCATAACAGCTTTATCGTTGGCTGTGTGTGCTTTCTGAAGCTCGGGTGGCATGGTTAATGAATCGTATATGTCTGCTAAACATGCATCAGGATATAGAGCACGGGCATCAAGTATGCTCTGTGCAGTTTGTATAATTAGATTTTTTTGCTCGGTTGTTGGCGTAGGCCAGGGAAAATTATTATATATTGCGGGAGAATAACGATAATCACTTTTCATCCTTCCACAAACTACTCTCGTCCATGCCATATGTACATTTGATGTTAATACCCCAAATATATAAAGAGATGCATTTGGAATAAATTTCACTGCATTACTGCATATAACATTAGGTTCGATGAACCCCATGGGAATATAACGTCTTCTTTCAGAAGAAGTCTCGGGAATAATCAGGTAGTTTGTATTGGGTTGTCGTATTTGACAAAATAAATAAGGATATGGAGCCATTTTTTGTATTCTGTCAGCAGTACTGCTTTCTCTTAATCTCCTAACACGTTCCAATCGCTCTTTAATTTCCGGAATATTTGTAAAATCAGCTGGATTGGCATTGACAAACCAAAAACAATATCTTGAAAATGAACCTACTTTGTCATGCAAGAATTCTCTAGAGCCAAGGAAAGGCCTTATATATTGCTTTAATATAGGATATTTAGAAATAAAATAATCCTTTTCATCGGCTGTCAAGAGTAATCCGCCATCGTCAGTAGGTGGATTACCGGTAGTCATTTTGGGAAGATTGTAAATGTTTGTATTTATTCTGTTTGCTAACCATATATCAGGAGCATCCATTAAGTATGGATTTATATGGGTGGCTAACGACTTGGAATCACCATGGAAAATATATTTTGGTTCGCTAGTTTTATGGTTTGTAAATCCCACTATTACACAATGAACGTGAGCTTTTTCATTTGCTTCGCTCCCCCATACAAATGTCCTATATGCAAACAGAATTTCTGCGTTATTATCTATCATTCTCTTCCAAAAAGTGGGGACAGATTCACCCTGGCAAATTGAATTTGTTGAAACAAATGCTACATCTATTCTATGATTTATGGAACTGTTTATAAAATCCAACGCTTTTTTAAACCAACAAATTACAAAATCCTGTTTGTTTTCTAGCGCTCCTTTTCCAAAAACTTTTTGCATATTTTCTGCCTGCTCTTTTGTTCTGAAAGCTTGACCAACAAAGGGAGGATTTCCCATTATATAGCTGAGCTTATAATTAGTAATTACATCATTCCAATCCGTTGTTAACGCATTTCCTTCATGGATGAACGCATTTGTTTTTAATGGTAGAAAATCAATATGCATTAGTAAGATGTTTTCTGTTTCCTTGAGCATCTGCGACTCTGCTATCCAAAGCGCTGTTTTAGCTACGGAAACGGCAAAATCATTTATCTCCATCCCGTAGAATTGACTAATCTGCACTTTTATAGGATTTTCGAATGAGCCATCACCTACAAAAACCATTTGCCCGGCAACATGCTGCTTTCTTAAGTCAAGAAATGCTCTTATGACTTGATTCTCTAGCTTCCTTATGGAGATGTATGTTTCAGTGAGAAAGTTCCCACTACCACAAGCTGGGTCGTACCAGGTGAGGGAGGAAAGCTTGTTTTGAAATGCTTCAAGCTTGGATTTCTTTGTATTTACCACCTGCAAAGCCAAAATATCGTTGAGTTCCTCTTTGAGATTGTCGAGAAAAAGCGGATCTATTACTTTATGAATATTTTCAACAGAAGTATAGTGCATTCCCCCAGAGCGTCTTGTCTCGGGATTAAGCGTTGATTCAAACACAGCGCCGAAAATAGTGGGACTAATCATTGACCAATCAAACCCATCACTCGCTTTTGCAAGCAGAATGTCCCTTATCTCGTCCGTAAAGTTGGGTATCTCGATATTCTCCTCTTCGAACAGTCCACCATTAACATAAGGAAACTTTGAAAGGTCACTTGTGTCGTATGGATCACGCTTATCTTCTGGGGTATCCAAAACCTTAAATAAGTCTATAAGTGCTCTTCTCATATCCTTTGTTTCAAATTGCGCCATATAGTCATGGAACATATGAGTATTGTTTTCGTTAAATATATGAGCATCCTCAGCATAAAGGCAGAATACCAGACGGACACAGAGCATATTGAGGCTTCTTAGGCTTTCCTTGTTCGTCGCGTCTTTATATTGCTTAAGAAGAGCTTCATAGATAAGTCCTACAAATTCTCCCGCTTTTACAGAGATTTCCATTTCGTGGCTTATCTTCTGCTGCTTCTGATTTATAAGGAACTCAAATACGCTATACTTGGTCTGAATCTCGGATAAATCAAACTTCTGAGGCTCCGGTTTGCTTGTATCCATATCATAAACCCATATCTCAGAAAAGTTAGACAGAATAATCCACTTTGCTTTTTCTGATACAGGGAGCGCATTATCATATTCTTTGGCTTGCTCATAGGGTGTCTTGTTATCATGCTGAGGCTGAGGTTTTGACAAATCAATACCCAAACTCTTCTGCTCTATTAAAACCCTTGTCTCAGGAATATAGGCATCAATCCTGTTTGAAAGAGTGCCTTTATCGTTAAGGACTTTCTTTTGGAAAATAATTCGATCTGTAACGTGATCAACACCCATTACGTCCTGAAGGAAGTCTATCCAATAGGATCTGTCGTCTTCATCTTCTCTTCCCTTGTTGACCCACTTTTGATAAAACTGTCTCGCAGCTTCTCTTCTTTCAGAATCCGTCATGCAGTAACCCCACTTTCCAATTTATTTACCAATCTGCCAAGTCTGCTCTTGGCTGATTCTTTGGTCTTTCCTTTACATGAAATACCGGATGTTACATCACTTGCGATATACCACCCGGCGTCGTTTATGGCAAAGGTTGTAAGCCTTTCTTGCACGGCTCCCTTCGCCAATTTATCATATTGTATTTTTTCTTCTTTACTAAGCTGTCTCATAGTGCTCATAAATGGTTGCCTCATATTCTGCAAGAGGTAATGATAAACATCTATATAATAACATTTTCTGGGACTTTACTCAATTATTAGAAACACTTTTGCTTTTGTATGGGAAATGCTATTATACTGGTTGTAATAATAAATAATAGATATATGGAGGGAGAATGATTATGGGAAATAATAAAAAGCAGGAGTGGATTGTAGTTAAAAAAGTAGATAGTTTAACAAAATTTGAAAGTTCTAAACATTACCCTCTCATTCTTACAGTTATAATGCTGGCTTTGTTTTTTATTTTTTCTCTCATAGTATGTTATATTGATACAAAGATTTTCGTCGAGTTAAAACTTTGCTTTTCTAGTGTTATTGCGCATCTTACTCCGTTTTTGTTTATCTTAGTGTTATTCATAATTACCTGCATATATGATTATAAAATTAGGAAAAACAAAGTGAATGAATACCTCATATATTTGAACAAAATGGGGATGAAAGGTGAAAAGAAAAAAGATGATATTGACAATGTCATAGAATGCTTTAACGGTAAGAGCCTGAACGAGATACGTGATTTTCTCCATGCATTTAATACCCCCATCAAAAAGATTAAAAATGAAAGTTATAACAGCCTTTTCACAATTACTAATTTTGCTTTGGTGGTATTAACAGTTTCTCTCACCATAAATTCTTCCCTAAAACAGCCTTCTGCAAATATAATAAACCTACTGTTTTTAGGGACAATGTGGTATTTTATGTTTTTATGTGTTTTGATTAGTAGTACCGACGCTCTTATTAGTCACGATGACAGATTTGTTCGGTTTATCGTGGCAATAGACAGTGTAGAAGCCTTGTACGAAAAAAGAATTAAAGAGAAGCTAACCAAGATAATGTAGATGAATTGAATTACTCTTCTTCTAATCCACATATTCCTGAAGGGCAGCCTCAGAATAATCATTCTAGGCAGAAAACAAAATAAGAGGGGATAATTCTCCTCTTATTTGTTGTTTGGCATTCCTTGATTATTTTATGGTATTGTACGTCCTTCTATTTATGTGATAGAACATCTTATTACCTTTTGTTGGCGATAAAACTTTATCTATTTCCTCAAAGAAATTTACGAACCCATACTTCGTATACACTCTTCTTCTATAAACCTTGCAAAGGAATTATAACAGGATAATCTAACTTTTTTGGTACGCGTAAACTGCTTTTTCTTTTTTGACTTTTTGTCTAAACATTGTAAATGCTTGCTTTGTGTCATCCTCTGTTAAATCTAAGAAGTCTTTGTATAAAACATTTATGCTAAGTAAGCAGCTTTTCCTTCGATAAGACTTATTATGCTATCAGCTATCCTCTTTGAATCCCATACAGATTTAATATAATCAAAGTCTGAATTAACAGAGTTGATTTCATTTACTAACTTAAGAGCGTATCCGCCATGCTCTCTCCAGTTGTAAAGATTAGCATTCCAATCATCTACAAGGATATCATTTTCAGAAAGATTCCACAACGTATCAGCTATAGCATTGTGCTTTTTAACGGAAGTGCAAAAGAAATCCTCCGTATGGAACTCTTCTATATTACTGACGCACCAGGTATATTTATCTAGCGTGTGCTCTGCCTGGAGAAGTCCTACGGGTATACTTGTAAGAACTTTAATCCTAACGTCAGGGTTGTCTTTATACCTTTTGTAGAGAATATTAAACGCTTCCATGACGTTCTTCATTGGCTCAAGATAAAGAAATACATGTGAACCAAGCTTTAAAAACGGTGGTACCTCATTCTCACTCTTTGGAACGTATAAGTCATAGTCGTATTTAGCCATGACACCATCCATATCAAAGTATACTGTTTTCATAACCTCTCGCCTTTCTTTCTAATAAATAAAAGGTTCCTATACGGTTATTAAATGATACAGTCGGGTTAAAAGCAACTAAACTCTGAGCTGAAAGTTAACTAAATCGGCAGGGCAGCCTCTTACTATTCCCTTTGCATTTGAAAACTGTCTGAGCCTTATACCCTGAATCCCGACATAGTTTGCCACATCCTTTTCGTCAGCCCCGGCATGAAGCATATCAAGAATTGCTCTTGACCGAAGATCCTTTAAAGTATATTCATTCTCAATGCCAGCTTTTTTGACGATTCTTTTTATTGTTGTGTCAAGGTTCTTAAGAGTTAAGACGTTCCCATATTTGTTATAGAAAAGGTGTCCCTCAAAGTCTTGCTCTTCTATTAGTTCCATATACTCTGTAAGGAGTTTCCCTATATCTTCGGGCAACGTCATTGTGACAGTCTTCTTTTCCATCTTATCGGGTACATAGATACAAACTCTACCTTCTTCAGTAAATACAGAGTTGTTTGTAAGGTTAAGGAGCTTTGACGGAGCAATGCCTGTTCTCATAGTCATGGCTATGATAAGGTAATACATCCTGTCTTTTCTTGCGGCCGTAAGAATCTTGTCAACTTCTTCCAAAGAAGGAATATTTTTACTTGACACTTCATCGGTTAAAAATGGCTTTTCAATCTCTTCGAAAGGATTGACGAACCCATACTCCGGGTATTCTTCCTCAATGAATCTCGAAAAAGAATTGTAGCATGATAAGCGCACCTTTATAGTACGTATAGACAACTTTTCCTTTTTCATTTTCTGTCTAAACGTCGAAAATGCGCGCTTTGCATCCTTCTCGGTTATATCAAGAAAATCTTTGTATAAAACATTATTGCATAGAACCCTTATGTATCCGAAATACTCTGCCTTGGTTCTTGGGTTATTAGAAACCTTAGCCACAAACTTCGGAAAGAGCTTCTTCTCGACTTCTTCACTTATGAAATTGACCTTCTTTGTTTCGTCAATCTGTTCTACCATACTTATTCCTTCCACTTATTAAATGAATACCAAAATGTAACAACATACATGGCTGCTGCCATGAGAATACTCTGGGTCATCTTGTAAGTATTGAAGCCACCAATCTGAACCGCAAAAAACAGAGTTGCCATAATCCATATGATTGTCGCTATGATTGTAATAAATTTCCATTTTTCTCTCTGTCTTATAGATTCATCTGTGCTTGATGCTATATAGTCAAGGAGCTCGCCATGTAATAAAGAAACTGTATCGTCTAGATTTTCGTCTCCTCTAAACATGGATGTGCATCTTCCTTCCCCAGATTCATACATAAGACAGTCGTTTTCAACCACTCTTCCATTATAGCTGATGGCTATTCTGTAGTGGTCACCCAATACGCCCTTTCTTAAAAATCCTTTATTTGTAATAGTTGCCCCGATTTCTTTTAAATCTCTGGTATACATCTATTTGTCCTCCAAACGTATGTTCTAGCTTAAATATATACTGACCCTGTGAAATTGTCAAGCGTAAATCTAAAAGATTTTACATATCTGTTTTTAACTCTTTTGTTTCTAAAACTCTAATTGCCTATTGCTGCTAACCCGACCATGTATAAAAATTATATTGGTCAACAAATAAGGAGCCTATATGGATTATAAGAAAATACCTGCAGGGTACCCTTGCAGTAAATTCATAGTAAGAAAAATAACCAACGAAGATGAACTTTGGCTTTATTGCAAGACCTTTGTAAGATGCTCGTTGGAAAATGAACTTGAGTTGAATCTTATCGTATCAATGCTCATTGCATCCCTGGGAGACCTTAACGAGTCCGTGAAGAAACCGGATTTTAACAATTTAGGAAACACTCCTGAAGAGATTTGCCAAAGCATCGTTGATAAGAAAACCAAGAGCGAATATAAGTCATGTGAAAACCTCTACAGGAAGATTGAGCATAACGTATACGCGTGCAAGATGTGCCCCTACAGCAAAAATAAATATGCTAATAAGAATGAAGATGTCGAGTGGGCCATATTCAAATATATGCTCCAGTCTGAAGAAAACTATGATCGTGTTATGTCATTCTTTACATATGAATACTTTGAGACATGGGTTGAGGTTTCCATGGGTATTCCATGTGAAAAATCGCAGCCGGTTCAGTTGGTAAGAGAATTTATCTATTCAGCATCAAAAGAAAATGTTAAGATGATTCTCTTTGAACAAACCGAATCGTCATACCTTGCTAATATCCATAGCCCTTTCGATCTTCTTTGGCAGGATGCGTTTAATGCTTTTCCAAACAGAAGGAAACTTTCTAAGACTCTTAAGAATAATCCTATGTGGGAAAATGTTCTTAAGACCTATGTTTTGGATAGGCTTGATTCGACACCTCTTATTACAAGAGAACAGTTTGAAGAGATAGCAAATTCATTCATTCATGGTGAAGCTGACGCTACAGATGTCTTGGAAGATAATTCTCTAAAGGGTGAACCTACCACTCTCTTTGAACTTGAAGAGATTACATCCACGGAAGAAGAAATAACAGAACCAGTCACAGATGAAAATGAGGATAAAGAGGAACCGTCGGATACTGTTGAACCGGAAAAAGAAATCAGCCACGAGCCTATAGATAAGGACAAGAACATATCTGACGAGCAGTATCAGGTATTTCTTAAGGATAATCTTATCCTTAATAATGTGTCTTTACCCATTGGACGTGTATCTAAAAGTCGCTGTCTAAATCTTGAAGAAGAAGTTCCTCAGTCATTTATACAGGGTACCCACAGAGACAAACAACTTCCTATTGAGGTTGTTCTTATAGACGGCAAAGAGGTTGGTCTTATGATGTATTCAAGGCACCTCAAGTTATATCCGTATTGTTCCATAAAGAATATACCTGCTGCCGTTAAGAAGTTATTGGCTGGACGAAGCATAGAGAAGATCTGTTATACTCCATATCTTTTATATGGGCTCTCAAAGCTTTACAGCCTTGGATTTAAAAACGTGGTGGGACTTAACACTCTCTTTTCATTCATGGTTCCTGAAACTAAACGTATTTCTTATATGACCTTTGTTAATTCCTTCGGACTTAAAGACGATAAGTTGTCATGGATCAAGAATCAAGAGACAAGAGCATTTAGCGGGGTCTGTCCTTATACGAAGGGACTGCCCTATTACAGAGCTATGCGAAAGATTATCTCTAATGGACTCACAGGTTCTAATCCTGCTGCCATCCAACAAAGAATTTTTCTTGATGAAGCACTTGGGAACTCGTATGTTTTAAGAACGAACTTCCATGATAATGGATTTGCATTCATCATGCCGGAGAATAACAGATACATTTTTAAGGATAACTTCAATAAGCAAAAGATAAATGAAGGAAGATTTATTTCCTATTACGCAAGTGAAGATATGTCGGAGCTGTTTAACTACATCCTTTACCGCCTTGCTGAAAAGGGTATCTTTAGAAAGCTAGGTATCCAGGTTATAGGAAAGCACAATCAAGACATGCTCCTCTTTGTTCATAAGGACTGTGAGGATTATATCCAAGCTATGGTTGAGCTTATTATTTTTGAATATGGACGCTACTACAAAGAGGTAAGTGTTAACTGTTTAAAATACACCGAATAAGCGTGTTTAGACAGAACTTAAAGAGGTTTAGGCAAAACTTTATATAGGGGTTTATATGACCGAGATTGGGGCGAGATTGGGAATATTTCTAGATTCTGTATAAACTCGATAAATGCGGCGTTTATAAGATTTCAAATCCACCTCACTTTTACCTTATTTTAGCCTTCCGTTTTTTGGCCCTAATCTTAACCAATCTCCTCTCCTTTTTGCCTTCTTTCTCTTTTGCCTTGCTCTATTTGCTATTTGCACTATCTTTACATTTGTTTTATATATTTGCACTTTGATAATTCTAATAATGCTAACGCACTTTTGCTTTTTTCTCCCTTTATTTTTTGCCTTGTGGCAGCAGGCATAAAAGCCTGCTTAAAATGGCGGGGCAAAATAAAGCACTTTTACATATGAGATTTCATCTTTCTCATCTCACCTATTTCTTACGGCCTTTGCTTGCCACCTAATGTAACGGTGGCAGCAGGCCTAAGAAAAAAATATGTTAACTACATTGAGTATTAACTGTAGTTACTCCACCTCATCTTTTATTTTCAATGTTGGGACTTTTACGCCGGGGCTGGCGCTTTGCCCCGGCGGGGTAAGCCCAATAAAAAGAAGGGGCTGATTTATCAAGTTGCCTAAAGCATTTTGCTTTATCCATTATTTCCTTTATTCCTTTTTGTTTTATGTGGTGAAGGCTTTATGCCGAGGCTAGGGCTTAATTAGCCTCGGCATAAGAAGCCATCAAGAGATAATGGAATATGCATATACATAGTAATACTTATTTATTTATCTATATATTAATATAGCCATACCTTAAGAAAGGTATGGCAGCAGGCATGGCAGTTATGTATAAGCATATACAGGATATATGTAAAGGGCATGTAATTCATCCCTGTTACTACAGGCCATAATGAAGTATATACTCCCCCCATAAATATAAAAAGAAAATAAAACACAATTTGTAAACTAGATATTTAAAAAAAATATACAGGAGATACATCATGAATAAAAAGAATGACTTAGCTAATCCAGGCGATGGTAACGTGAAAAAATATGTTGTTGTAGCTTTAGCGTTGCTCATATGTATCTTAATGATGATTAACTTATATTACGGTCTTGTTCTTATAACCCAGGCATATGATGCAATATGTGAGCTTATAAACAAGGCAGCAGGATTTATATCCTATGAGACAGCCATAATTGTTCTTATTATCATGGCAGCTTCTACAATCGCATATGCGACAGCACGGATCATGAGTATCGGAATTAAAACTACGATAGACGTATATTATAGTTTTATCGAGCCTTTATAGATAGCATTTATTAGACGAAGGAAAACTAACGCATGGACAAGAAAAAGATATATGTATTTAGCATCGTGGCAGCAGGCCTTATCATTGCTTCTACTACCGCTTGCGCTCCAGTCAGTTCTGGGAGCTCTGAAGCAGAAATTGAACCACGTATCACTCTTACTTTTCCTAAAGACCAAAAGGGGCCCGAATGGGAAGAAAAGGAGCGTGAGTACAACTTAGAACATGGGAACGACTCCTACACTCCTGTATCAGATGATTCATATTCAGATGTATCACAAGGTAAGGCAGAGGACGCTGCCAATATCACACAAAATATCATATATGATATCACATACACCGTTACGGACATTCCTTTGACAGAGCTTGACTCTTATACAGTAAAGAGAGTTGTTGACGGAGATACCTTTGTTATCTCCCTAAATGGATCCGATACAAAAGTAAGGCTTATCGGTGTTGATACCCCCGAATCTGTTGCTTCGGATGAATATCTAGAAAAAACAGGTAAAGAAAACAGTGAGGCTGGAAAAGAAGCTTCTGATTACACTAAATCACTTATAGAGGGTGAAACCGTTTATCTTGAGTATGATGCATCAACTGAGGATAAGTACGGAAGGCTTCTTGCTTATGTTTATCTCTCGGACGGAAGAATGCTTCAGGAGATTCTTTTATCTGAAGGGCATGCGAATCTAATGACTATTCAGCCAAATGTTAAATATGTAGAAAGGTTGACCGCGGCAGCAGCCCTTGGTCATGAATAACATGAAAGAGTATTTTGAAAAACAAAGTATATATAACAGCTTTAGAGCCATGTCCCAGAGCTCACCGTTTAGCTTATCCGCTATTGAGGCTATTTTATCCGGGTTAGAATCTATCCAAGCTCAAGATCTTCTGATATGGAATCCAATCAAGGTAAAAAAGATTACACCTGAAGACAAGAAAGCGCTCGGTTATGATTATGATGATTCGGTTACATATATGTGGGATTGTATGATGCCTGATGATCAGGAAGAGGTTTTAGTTCAAACAAGTTTCGGAATATTTAAAACCGAATACAGTACAGGCTATGGTTTTGATGATTTTGGAGATGATGTTATAGCATGGACTCATCTTCCGGAAAAATATGAATGCAAATAAAGCATTATTTGGAAAGTAATAAGGAATAGATAATAATATAATTTGAAAGGGTAATTAAAAAAACAATGAATGAGGGAAGTAATTCTGGAATGGACAAGGAAAAGGAAACGGCAATCACGAGCCTCATACTCAAGGTTTATTCAGACAAAACAGTAATTGAATACCTGGAAAGGATTAAGGCTCATAACCAAAAGACGTATATACACTCTCTTAACACAGGTTTATATGCGGCTCTTATATGTCTAAACCTTGATTTAAACAGGGATTATTCAAGCTATATAGTTAAAGGAGCTTTGCTTCACGATATTGGAAAGCTTATTGTTCCAAACTCTATCCTTGATAAAGATTCAACCTTAACATGCGAAGAATATAATATCATTAAAACTCATGTAAACAGAACCTATGTTACAGACATTCCTTTTCTTGGAACTATAGTTGATGATATAATCTTTATGCACCATGAACGTATAGATGGTACCGGCTATCCTTTAGGACTCAAGTTGGATGATATGCCGCTTCATTCCAGAATAGTTCAAGTGGCGGATTCTTACTCTGCAATGACAGAGGTTCGCCCTTACGGTAAAAAGTATGATAGAGATGGGGCACTTGAAGAGCTTAGGTCTTATGGCAGCTATGATCCGGAATGTATCGATGCTCTTGAGAATGCTCTTGACCAAATAAAAAGAAAAGAAGAAGAGGTAAAGAAAGAATATATTGACAATACCATTCTTTCTTGGGCTGTATAGGCCTGCTGCCTCCTCTTATTAAGAGGCTTCCAATGACCATCCAAGGAATTGAAAAGGCCTACGAGGAATTCATAGGCCCCGGTTTAGACAAAGATACCGATAAAAAGCGTATTATTGTTGACTACAGAACTTTAACCATGGTATGTGATTTTGCAAAGGATGGTTATTTTAGGCCTTTAGACGTATCAGAAATTGATGTGTTAAACTTTGCATTCAACCGGCATGAAACACTAAAGCTTACAGATATAACAATTCCTGTTCTCAATGCCCTGGCTATGGAAGCCATCAATGCTACAGTAGATTCCAAGTTTATTAACGATTGGATCAGCAAGAAACTTTAAAAAGAGCTTTATAAATGCATCAATGAGTATATTTTATATAGACATATATACCCAATGAGTATATAATTTGATTATGGATATACTCATTTTGTTAATTTGACGTTTAGACGGGCCCCGAAAGGTTTAGACGAATTATGAGGCAGAATGATAAGTTGGGGTTGGACACCCTTCTTAAGCTTATTGGATGTACTAACATCCAGCTCAACGAAGAAATAGATGAATATGAGTATACTCCTTTAGAACCTGAGAAGGGATTATTTCCAGCTGCTTTTAGTGTTGTGTGTGGCAGCAGGCATGTAAAAGGATATATAACGTTCAAAAACGGAAAATATCAATCTGAAATTGGATCATCCTCCGGCTTTGAGCTTTTGAGAAAACAAGGCCCTTATGTTTATATCATGTCGATCTCAGAGATACTCTCCCACTACCATCTATCCATCAGAGAGTTGTCTGAGAGATTCTACATTCCTTACAGGACAGTACAAAATTGGAATATGAATGAGGGCTTCAACGCTCGTAAATGTCCGGAGTATATCCGGAGAATGATGATAGAAATATTAGAAAGGAAGGCATAGCCTTAAACCCGTCAGATGAAAGATAAAATTTTTACTATTTTCATTTTTATTATGATGTCCTTAGCGTCTATAATTATCGCGTTATTTCTTGGCATTTATGGAGTTATCGATTATGGGATTTTGATGTGCTATGGATTTCATTTTCTTTTTTATCAACGCTTTGGCTTTTACCTAATGCCTATAGTGCTTGCCTTTACTCTTGTAATAACAATTAGAACTGTAAGATTTACATTTAATGAAATCAGAGATATGTATAGAAAAACAAACAAATAGATTTTTACTTGGAAAGCAGTAAACTATAAACTTTCCTCTTCTATTTCATCACCGGATGAGGTAAACTATGTATGATGAATGTCCTATTAATTTAGGTGTTCATAGACCCTGATTAAAGCTTTTTTAAGCTTTTGTATCACTCGTCTCTATAGTTTGCTGTCCCTGCAACCTATAGAGACTCCCCTTCAAGCTAAGAGCCGATACCTTTATGGTACCGGCTCTTGCGTTTTCTTTATTAAAATTCTTCAGATGAAAGCCTTCTTATCTTCTCTTCTTTTACTAAATCATAAAATCCTTGCATTGTCTTATATGCTTTCGTCCTAATGACCAGTCTTTTAGGGTATACATTTAAAAGGCGAATGGAAATATAAGTACATAGCAAGAAGACAACGGCCCATATTGAAAGTGCCTTTTCAAAATACGTCATGTAAAAGTTTTTTGGTATACAGGAATAAATTACCGTACCTACTGTAAGTATGGCAGCTAATAATTTACATATTTCTTCAAAAGGCATTCTACCTTTTTTAGGATTATCTTTTTGAAAATAGTCCAAAAATATATCCAGGTCTACAAGATCATAAGAGGTGAAACACACTTTCTTCATGTCATTTGAAATAGCCCCTTTATAGAAAGAGATTTTATCTAGCAGCTCCCCTTTACCGACACTTATTTTTTTAACTGTTGAATACCAAAGCCACGTTGGAATTATGCAACCTAAGACTATGGATAATACTGAAACGTAGCCATCAAACAAGAAACCTCCCAGAAAGCCTCCTATTAGTCCGAAAAGAAGATACCATAAATAATGAAAGATACGGAATTCATTTATTGACATAATCTCCTCTTCGGCCTTCCGAAAAAAGGTTTTCTTCTCTTCTCCCGGAAACGTAAAGTCTAGCTCGATTGATTTCTGGCCTTTTTTCCTCATTACTTTATCCCCCTTTCACTAAAGAACTTAACATGTCGTTTACCGTGTTCTAGATATAAGTATAATGTTAAAAAACATATCGTAAATGGGGAATATAGCCAATGTTATTAAAATGATTTTATTCAAATCGTAGAAATTGTAGTATCAAGCTGAAAGTTGCTGAAAAATATAAAGATGGCGAATATACTACATAGGATGGAGAAAAAATTCCAGTTTATCACCTGTTTTCTTACCAGCTTTGATTTTTGCAATAAACCACATCATAGATCCATTCGTATTCAACATTCTCATTTAAAAGAAACTGATACAGCTTTTTGTAAAGCTTTCGACTTCTTACCAGCCCATATTTGTCAACGTAAACGCATATGGCGCCCCTTTTGTCCTTTAGAGATTCTATGGCCCTTTTCTTTGATTGAAAATGTAAAAGATACTGCCTTCTCGAAGAATCTTCAAAGAATACCAGGTAACAGTCACCGGTTCCAAGGATCCTAAGTTCATCATCCTCCAGGTTGTAGTTAAAAGAAATTGTGATATTCATCAGGTAAATACCTCCTTATAAATTATTTAAAATAGTTATGGGAGAAATAAAGAAAAATAAATTTGCCAACTATCCTTTGGTAATTGACTTCGCTTTATGTGGATGTAATACTTTGCAAACCAGAAAAATAAAAAGTGTCAAACCTTTTTCAATAAAATGCCTTATGCGTACATAAACACATCTTTGGACTGTATAAGATAAGGCCTCAAAGGAGCTAGCAAAAATTATGCCGGCTTAACCTCTATGTCTATCAAGCATTTAACTTCGGTATCAATCCTGCATATATTTTTATACTCAGACTTGACATTCTTTCAAAGGCGTGATATTGTGCAATTGAGAAGAATATCAATATTGTATTGATATATTTGATGTGTGCTCTTTATCTTTTAATAGGAGGAAATTGTAAGTATGAATAATACTAACTCAGGTGCGCGAATAGAGGATTTATTGAAAAGAAAAGGATGGAAGAAAAATAAATTTGCTTCTTACCTTGGAATTAGTGTATCAACTTTAAGCCGCATTCTTAGCGAAAAACAACCTTTATCCGAAAGGCTGGCAAGTAAAATGGCCGAAGCGTTAAATGTATCGGTTGACTATATCTTATGTTCATCTGAAGACTTAACGCCCCCGGGGACAAAGGAATACTCAATATCAAAAGAAATGCTTGACGCAAACAAGCAGCAACTCATATTCAGCAGTATCGAAAGGCACTTGAAGCTGTTGGGCCTTGAGTTTAATTGGCATGCTGAGCTTGACGGAAAAGCGTATTTCTTTGAAAACAATGCTTGGTTTTCAGAAGAAGACGTTAAACAAAAGCAAGATATGGAGTTTAATCCTCGCTACCCATGGGAATGTGAACCAGTAGATTATGATGAATATACGTTTGAAAACTTGGTCCGCAAAGCGTCAAAAAGTAATGTCTGGGTAGACATTGTGTATAAAGACAAACACACGGAACTTGATTACGTAAATTACCAAAAGTGGCTTAAGTCATTCATATTAGAAAGCGAAATCATTATTCAAAGAACTTTTGGAATCGGGATAGATGTTGTTGAGGATAATATGAGCCGCGCTCTGCAGGGAAAAGAAGAAATCAAACCCTGGTAATAATTTGGAAGTCACTATTACATTGACACCCCAAGGAGAAGGGAGGAGGGTTTATGAACAAAAGAATGTATGAAGTCTCTAACTGGTATATGCAAAATTATAAAGCAACAGGTTCAAAGTGGCTTATTGATGCGATAATAAAGACCAACCCCAAAAAGGATTTCAAACTTGTAAGTATTGGTGCCAATGCCGGTTATTACGAAAAGGATGCCTATGACTATTTTACAAACCATGGGTACTCTCCCACTATAATATGTTCCGATGGTCAGATAGCTTTAAGAGAAGAAAGAGTTCAAACAAAAGACGGGTTTATTTACTATGAAATCCCTGTCATAAGTAATGAAATAATGCCTGATATTTTTAAGGGTGCTGATATAATCTTAGATTTTAGGGCAGGTCTTTGGTATACAAGTGGAAAGAAAAAAGCTATTGACAGAACTTTAATAAATTATATGTCGGTGCTTAATACAGAAGGTGTTGTTATTATTGATGCCTATCATTGTAACCACATCTTTTTAACAGCCCTGGGTAATTCACTTTATCGTGCGATTAAAAGATTTCCAGAACTGACTCAGTATAGAGAACAATCAACCTTGGAGAAACTTCAATACAAAGGGTTATGGTACCGTATAGAATATCCCACATACAGCACAGAGGTAGAGGACCTTTTTTCATATATTTCAAATGAGGGGGACCATAAAGAGCCCAATAAGGCTCTCTCAGATAAGATGAAAATAGCTATCATTAATAAAGAAGACCTTGAAAAACTGAGACAGATTGCTTAAAAGGGACGGAAAATACTGGTAAAAAACAGGAGCTGAGGTAAACATCACAACTCCTATCCGTAGGTAAACCGACACCATGTGTAAACTATTGATGTAGCAGAAAAATAAGCAGTGTCGTATGACTTTTATTGGTTATACACAGACAAAATATAATCAAAGAAGTTGTCCTTTGAATAAAACTTTAATGGCCTTCTTTTGTTCTTCTGAAATAAATCATGCCCGGAAATGGCAAGAAAACAATCCTGCATTGTAGAAAAGGTTCCGTGTTTATGGTACGGATCCGTCACTTTGTGCTTGTGATAAAGAATATAGTGGTTTTCTTCCTTTTCAATAAGCCAACAATGCATTGTGTTTTTTGACATAAGTTCTACATGGTCGTTTTTTATTGATAGAAGTTCAAAGTAAGGGTCTAAAATTATCTGGGTATCATAATAACTTAACATGGGATGCTTCCTTAGAATTAAGAGAGATAATAAGATTGTTACAGCGTTTATTCTACAATACTTTAATAAACATATCAAGAAGAGCTTTGAGAGCCTTTATAGGCTCTCAAAGCCATTTAAGAACTCCATCCATTAAAGGTTCTATCTGAAGAAAACGGATATTTTCGTAGAGTCGGGCACCTTCCAGTAACACGTTCTTCACAAAGAATACATCCGATGGATCATCAACAAGACATATTAGGGTTGTGTCTGGAGGGCTTATTTCCATAAACTTAATAAGCCTTATCATAGCTCCTACATCGCGGCCTATATATTCAATCGCTACTCTTCCATCATCATAGGCTGCAAGGTTCTTAAGAGCCAAATCCTTTTTATCACTAAGAAACGCAGGAGCCTAATTAAAGGGGTGTAAACCCTTGAATTTTTCCTTGAGAAGTTCAAATAAGGAATAAGCCAAACCGGAATCCTTAAGCTCAATAAAAGGCAAATACGAGGCTAAAAGTGGCGTCGAAATGAAATAAATAGAAAATCCCTGCAAAATGTTTCTAATAAAATCGGCATCAACAGAGAAACTGCTTCTGTATTTTTTATAGAGTAAACCAGTAAAGCTTCTCATTCTGCTCTTACAAAATGTATCCTGAGCTTTATTTATGGTGCAGACTCTTTCATCAAGTTTTAATTCTTCGAGATCCTTTTTATATGACTCCAAGGTATTAATTGTAACCCTGGGCTCCACTCCCAAAGACATATAAATATCAAAGAGGGATTTTGCCACATCATAAAGGGGGTTCTTTTTTTCTTTTAGGCTGAAAATGGCTTCATTTAGGGGTTTCTCATTGCAAGATAAGTATTTTATCAATAAATCAATATTCCGTGGGGAAAACGCCAAAAATGAAGGGGAATCGGCCGTTACATAAGGCTTTCTCATGGAATAAATAAGAGAGGCCTTTGAAGGCTCGTCTAAGAGACCATATGCTTTATACTTACCAAGCTTACCGAGTAAGGTGGCAATGGTTTCATTTCCTAGATCTTCTTCGAAGAATAATCTCTTTTCGGATTCATAAAAGTCAGCAATTCCGTCTATGCATAAGGTTCCTAAATGCTTCTTTCCATTTCCGGAAGATGAATAAGTAACTTCCCTTGACCAATAGAACGGCATTCCGTACAAAAGAAGCTGAAGGGCATTTAGACCGTTTGAGTAGTCATGAATAGTCGTAGCGGCTTTTCCACGACGTTTATACGAAAAGTAAAAAGGTTTAGACATAAAAGAAGCTGCTGTCATAAAGCCAAGTTCCGTTGTATAGTAAAGAACTTTGCTCATACCATCTTTTCCGTCTAAACCAATTTGTGCCAGGTATTTTCCTTTAACTAAATCATCAAGCTGACGGTGAAGAGACTTAAAGGAATTTTCAGGCATGCCAAGGTAATATGACAAGTCTGCCGCAGTGATATATCCGGTTAAAAAGACGACCCCCAAAATGGTGTCTTTAATATCGGAGCTACCGCTAAATGTCATCCCTATTGTATCTTCCAGTAATGAGCGGATCTCTTTTGTAGAAGTCCGTTTCAACCGTTTAGCATTAATATATTTCACTTAGTTTTTCTCCTTGGGTCTACCGGTTTTTTTGCATCTTTCGGAACAACCCATATGTTTCCAATAATCTTCGCTCCAGGAATACGGTTTTCCTTACAAAGTACTTGCACTCTTCTTTTTGATACTCCCCATAAAGTAGCTGTTTCAGCTACAGAAATATAATCTTTCATTGCTGTTCTCCAATATATAATTCGTATTCTTTGTAAAGGTCTTCCTGCTGTTCTTTTGAAAGCTGATTATAAATGGTCAGAGCCATATCATAGCTTTGTGCCAAATGTTTGATAGTAAAAAGCCAAATCTCAAAACTCATATTTAATCCTCTTTTGCTCTTTTTCAGAATTATCAGTTCTCTTAGTACAATCTCGGATATATGTTTGATAGCTTTTCAGAAGCCAGACCTTTGTAGCCAGGCATCTTGTCATTTATTACTGCCTTCTTTTTTTCTTTTGACACGATTATAAAGAAAACTCCAACTGCTACACCTCTTATTAAAACTCGAAAAGCGGTTGCAAATGGCATTGAAATCGCAAATACGGCAATCAGAAATAAAAGGGCGATGATCATGATAGAAAGGGTTAATCCTTTCTTTCCACCCAATTCGTCAATGTAATACTCTTTAGATTCATTGAACAACTCTTCATACTCAGGAAACCTTTTAGAAAGGTAATCGCAAAGGATAACCAGTTCCTTAAGGTATCCACCCATTTCATAGGATTGTGCAAGGCGTCTTACCGAGCCATTAAAACGTACTTCTTCGATAAGAGTAAAATATGTCTCATAGTCGCCTGCTCTTGTTTTAGTCTTAATAAGCTCATTCTGCCTAAGATACTTCTTGGCATATCTACAGCCTCTTTTATAGGCTATTCCCATGCCTTCTTTTGAAGGCATTGCATTTGGATACTCAAATACGCCCTTATATCTTAAAAAGGAAACCGTGTATACAAAGATAGGGTCTATAAGCAAGTCTCTCGCCCTGTCAATACCATATTCCTTAAGGATCTGATACATGGCATCACCACCAAGGGTTCCCTTGGGGAAGCTTTTAGTTGCTGCTATAAATATATTGCAGGCTACTTCCGGTTCTTCCAACACCAATTCTTTTAATTCATCCACCAAAGCATCGTATTCTCTTTCATAGTCCTCTCCCTTACTCTTTTTAAAGTCAAGGACATTGAACTTTATGAAATAATCTTTGATTTTTTTTGCATATTCGTAATAATCTTCACGAATAGCGATGTCGAAATCGCTCAATGAATACATCATAGCGTTATCTCCTATTTTCTGAGTTCGCCTTCCATCTTTGTTCTGGCCGAAAGTGAATCATCCAAAATATCATATACACAGTTTAATGTAGGCGTGGGGAACATTTCAGGTCTTATTTCCCAAAACATCGAAGAGTTCATGTAAAGCATAACTTGCTCTCTTTTAACTCCCACTATCTTTGTCTCCGCTTTGAATGTGAGTTCTGCTTTCTTACCATCTTCCGTAGTAAATTTAAAAGTTCCGTCTACGTGTCCGAAATCATCCTGGTTAATTGTCAAGACAACATCGCTTACTTTGTAGTCGTTAAGGATAATCATTGAATCCGCCTTCCATTCTCCGGAGAGGTCATACTTAAGGTTTTTAACCTTGTATATGGGATTGTCCTTTTTGGATACCAATTCAAACGTGTCGGTTCCTGTCTTATTGTACTCACCCTTGATAGTTATATCTGCTCTTGTATAGCCTTTATTTAAAGTGAGATTTTGCTCGTAGGAAAAAGTACTTCCTTCAGCTATGTCGTGAATATTTATATCTGTAGTAACGTCTTCGTACTTTTCGATTTCGTCTTTATTGAAAAAGTAAGTGTCTCCGCCCTTCATAAACAAAAGTCCGGATCCGTCGTTGTCGGAAAATTCATAAGGAGTAAAGTTTGTTATTTTATTGGTCATAGTACTATCTTCTGCAGAAGAAGAACCGGAATACTTATTGACTACACCTTCACTTATCAGTTCCTTTGCATCGTCAAAGTCAAGGGAACCGTACCTTCTTGAAAGAAAAGTAAATACAATAACTACGGCTACGGCAAGCAAATAAATGATAGGCTTGTACTTTGATGCGTCCTTGGCCTCAAAGGAATCCCTCTCTTGATACGCTTTGGTTCTATATTCCCTGTATGATTCCGCACATATAGTGCATTTGGGCTCACTATAATCATAGGAATCGGACCTATGAGCCTCATAAGAAGCCTTTTTTTCATCCCCTTTTTTGATGTCAGAAGTATCGTCCGGTGATAAATCAAAGTCTTCTTTATCTTCGTCGTCATACTTGACGGTTGATACCAGAGAAAAAGGATCTTCTTCAAAAGATTTTTCAAAATCGTCTATCTTATCTTCTTTCTTAAATCCACCGAGAAATTCCTTGATGGAAAACTTTTTTGAAGAGGGGGCCTTTTTGTCTAAACCTGCAAAGGGATTGATACTGGAGTTTGCTTCAAGAAGAGATTTGGCCACGTTTAGATAATTAACCATATCACTGTCGCCTTCTGCTTCAAAGCATAGTACGTAGTAATTCTGCCTTAACTCCTCTTTATTAAAGGGGAACTCTGTAAGGGAAAATACATTGTATGCATCGATTAATGTTGGAGTAGGAGCTTTTCTCTTTATCTTTTGAGCGTTCTTATAATTCTCACTCTTGGCATGAATCTTCACGGGAGTCTTTTCATCAGAAAGCTCTTTTGTGACTGCTTCTTGCTCAGCCTCGCTATCCATTTTATTTAAAAATTCGTCAAACTCGTCAAAATTCATGTCTAAAAACCTCGTCTAAACCTTTTAATACTATTAGACCTCGAAGGGATTAATAAAATAGAACGTTGTAATAAGCCTTTTGGCTTCTATAAGATCCTGTTTCAAACAAGTGTCATTGCCGGCACTTTTAACTGCCTTTTCATAATATGCATGTGCAAGAGCCGGCGTATATTTGTCCATACCTAAAAGCTCGTAGGCCTCAGATAAGGAAAGGGGGCTGTCCAGGTATTTTCGTCTTCCTTTTATTCTAACAGATTTCTTTAGTTTTTCCTTCTCTGCCTTTGAAATACCTATAGTCGCTCCAAAGGAATTCATAGTGGTCTCTTTTATCTTTGCTTTTCCAAACATAATCCGCCTCCTTAATCTGCGCCAAAGCCTTTTCTTCCTGTCTCATAATAATGAGGCTTTGGAAGAGAAAAGTTTACATCAGGGAGTTCTAAAGGTATCTCGTATTTAACATCCGGAATCTTGTTAGGCGGAACATATCCTGCTGCCAGCCATAACAATATTGCTCTGAATATAAAGAAGATCGTGAGCAAAAGAATTGCCATAAAAAGCTTCCACATCTTCCTAACTGCCATTATTATACAAATGGCCACGAATATAATACCTATTATTATACATGCCTTAAGTTCTGATTGCATTCTTAACTCCCTATAACCTAATATCTATCGAGTCACTTCTTTTGATTGGCCTATCAATAATAAATTGTTTTCCGTCTTCTCTTGCTTCTTTCATCTTTTTTGAATATTCAAGTGCCTGAAGCTGTCCGTAAGTTAAATGTTTCTCACTTGCTTTGTTAGCAAAATCATTAAGTGCTTCCATTTCTTTTGTCATGTTCTTTCCGTACCTCCCAGAATTGATTTTACACACACTTATTTTCAGGCCCTGTCGGGTTAGCAGCAATAGCTAAAATGCCATTTCTGTATCACTGTCAGCAAAAGGAGTAAGGATATTAAACTTCGAGATCAGCTTCTTTCTATCCCACATTTCTATATTATTTGCCCTTGCAAGTTCAATAGCCTGCTTTGTAAATGTAGAGTTGGTTACCACCATGCCTTTGTTACATCCATAATACTTCATGCCTGCTGCCACTTCCTGTACAGCACGGTATGTGACATTATAATTCCTAGAAAAGTTATATCTCTTAGCCTGAACTGCTATCTTCTCTCTTCCTTTTTTGAGAATTAGATCTACACCGTAGTCGTGCTCCGGTGGAGTAACCGTAACACTATAGCCTTTCTTTCTGAAATGGACGGCCAGATAATGCTCAAAGTCAATCCCATCCATCCTGTCTATTTCTTCAATAGCGCTGGCGTGGTATTTGATATGGTCAATAAGCTTTTTAATGAGCTTAAAGATTACTTTTATTACCCCTATGTCTGCTGCCACGACAAGAATAAGGGCAATGAATATAAGAATCTTTATTCCTTTAGTGGCGAATAATATAAACCCACTTATTAAAGAAAAAAGAGATAAAGGTTTAATTATATGCTTAAACATAACATATTGCTTCTCCTTTTGGTGTATGGCAGCAGGTCTATATAGCAACCTCTGCTTTTACTTCTTTGTATATTGGCTTTATAAGGTTGTAAATGATGGGACCATCCTCTTTCAAAGCTCTTTGAAGGTAAATATGAAAGTCTTTGGAGGAAGAGGTATTTTTAAGCCCCATCTTGATAACCTTAACCGTGTCTGAAGAGTAGCTCCTTCCGATGGCAAGGGGTATAATGTTACTTCTTTTGCCGGAAACAGAACATGTTCTTATCTTTTTAATACATACATCCTTGTTTATCTGGCTTTTTATAAACTCAATGCTCGCATCATATCCGCTGTCTTCGGAAACTATGTAGTAATTGGCGCGGGTTCCATATTCGTTAACCAGAAATCCAAGATAAGTGCAAATTTGAAAATCCATCGCATTCTTGGTGTGTGTGTTCATTTCAACGATCTCGAGATTTGCTCTAGAACTTTTTATGATATTCATGATACCTTCACCTACAGGTGGAGCTTTTAAATAGTGAAACAATACCAAGGTGTCTTCACTTGTTAGTTCACATATGCCGTGTACAAATCTATTACCTACATTCTCTTTGTCAATTAAAAAGAATCGTTTCATGAATAATCTCTCCTTTCTTCAAATTCCAGTCCCGTTACCTCCGCTTCTAAACCATCCTTAAACTGAACTATGTATCTGTCGCAGAATACATCTTTACCCTTTTTATACTCTAAAACTTCTATTTCCTGTCCGTTTCTATCAAATAAATCTGAAAACTTGGTATTAAAAATGTATGCCATTTATTATCACCTCACATATCCGTATGATATGGCGTGATACCAGGATTCATTTACCTCTTTTACTGTGCCATTTTTGAGTGCTTCTTCAATCAACTTTTTATGTTCCCCATTTGGGCAGTGACATAAGCCTTCATAGGTATAGATAACTTCGTCGTTGTCAAAAGCGAGTAAGTAAAATCCGTCATATGTAGTATGATATACCCTTACACCACCTTGATTTTCTTTTGCCTTCATATTGTGTTCATCCCTCCTTAAATGCTCTCTTCCGCTTCTTTAATGGTTAAAAAGGGACTCCACGATGTCCCTGTGGTGTCATTATTAGGGTCATTAGCGTATTTTTCTAAATCTTCTACAGTTGGTACTGCCACATCCGAGTTGGACCATCTGTTAAACTCTCCCTTTTGAATCTGCCATACCCAATAGTCCTTCTCTCCTTCAGTTTTAATTATCATGTAGTAGTTTCCTACTTTTGTAATAACCTTTACTACTTTGTTCATATGTGATAACTCCTTGTTTAATTGTTTTGATTGTTGTAAGGCCTACTGCCGTAGATTAGAGAGGAATAAAAGCTCCGTTTATTTCTATAGAACGTATGTTCTATTTAGAATATACCTCAAACGTTTGTGTGTGTCAATATATTTTTAAAACTTTTTACATATGTGTCTTTACTTTTTGATACCGGGGTGATATTTTAGAATTACAAATATTCGGAGGTAATTCATGCAAGGAAAAAGAAAGAATGCTTTGGTACCTATTAAAGACATGAATAGGCTTAACCAGATAATGGATATGTTTAAAGAAAAGGATGATGTGATATACCTTACCTTGCTTATCCTTTTTACTTATGGCCTTTCTTATGAAGACATAATGAAATTAAAGATTGATGATGTTGGTAGTAAGGGCTGTCTTAAAGATATAAAGTATAATCCCTTGATACTATGTAAAGAAAAATGCGATGAGGTATTGGGGGCATATTGTGGCAGCAGGCGCAATTTAGGTTTGGGACCCTACCTTTTCTCGGCCAAAGGCATAGAAAAGGGAAATGGGGCTAATATGGGCTCTAAAATGGCTCGTATTGCATCGAGAGAATTGGATTTAGATATAACTCCCGGACAAATGGGGGTTACTTATGGATATTGGTACCTTCATTACTATGGAACCTTAGCCGGCAGTAGCTATCAGTATTTACAATATAGAGTCAGTGATATCAAAGAGGTGTTTCACTTGTCTCAAACAGAATATGATAAAATGATTGCCTCATGGTTACCGGTTGTGGATCCTGAATATCGGGATTTAGTAGCTGATATTACAAGGTGCATTTCTAATGCCGGAAAGGATATAGCTTCTGAAGATGAATACAGACAAGAACTTGGAAGATCATTTCTTGGTAATTTGTATTCCCTTGTAAGTGACTATAAGGACTCAAAGAAAGTCGTAAGTGATGAAATATCAAGATTATCCTCCAAGATTCTCTTGAAGAAAGCTAACGGTATGGATACCGAAAGTGATAAATCATTACTTTTAAACATGATTGCAATGGAAGGCTCAAAAAAAGAGCTCAGCAAAGATTCTTTCGAATCATTACATGAGAATGCCTGTGTACTAATATCGGAGGTTAAAGAACTTTTGAACAAAATGGTTGAAAGTAATTACTCAGATAATGCCAAGGAAGCTCTTTCAGAAAAGCTGTATGAACTAGGAATAATCTTTACCGATATGGCAGCTGGCGCTCCGGAATACATAGATTGGGTTAAAGAACTTGATGAATTTAAGAATTTAGATGGAGAAGAAAGGCCAAGGGTTGAATATGGACAGAGAAAGGATAAGTATTTTGCTTATATTGACAACGCAATGCTATCGAGAAACCATGAAAAATACGCTTTTGCCAATGCTCTTTTACTATGGCTGAACAATAACCTTAAGTATTTATAACACACTTACTTCCCAACGACACAGATATAGGCTCCGGGGATTAACCCAGGAGCCTTTTAAGTTCAATGACATCATTCACCGGATGATCAGCACCACTGATTAATCCGCATTCAGTGATGATTTTCTCAGCCCACAAGGCAGAATGCTCTATGGACTTACTTACATTTCCTTGAGCCGCCGCCCAAGTAATGTAATCATCTAGTGATTGATTTTTGAGTTGCATTGCTGCAAGCGGATTCCTTGCCGCAAATACACTCAGATTGTTCAGATTTACCACTTGCTATCGCCTCCCTTCGGTGTGTGGTAAACACATCACCTAAGAAGGTGATATTCAATTGGTATGTTGTTGCGCATCTGAAGTTATTAGTATGGTTGCGCACGCCACGCTAATATAAATCTGTTCAAATTTCAAAGAATTATCTTCGGCAAAAGACAAAGCCTATCCATTATGTTACAGATTCCCACTCTTTATCAATCGGTACATCAGATACATTTTGCCGAATGCAAAAGATGTAAATCATGAATTCTGGTGAGTCAGAATTAAGATAAAAAATCTTGATACTTCTTGCCCTGACTTATAGCGTATTCACGTATCATATCTAAAGCAAGCGTGGTCTCTCTGACACTCTTAAGGTCCTCGTACCTACATAAGCCTTTGTAAGCCAGCAGTTCAGCTTCCTGCTTGCTTATCATTCCTTTTTTGGACTCACGTAAAATACAGCTAACAGTTGCATCGGCATATTCCTTGATTTCCTTTTCGGTCCTCATAAGTTCACCTCCTCAACTCATCCCAAGAATATACTTTAAGTATATCCTTTTTCACCCTAATCATATCACAAATCCGTTGCTTGTGAAGAAGAATTTGTGTTTCCTCTTCCTTTCCCTTTAGAAAAGCAATAACCTCTGCTTTAGAAGCTTTATCATTTCTAAAAGCCCTTATTGCATCGATTTGTTCAAGAGAAGCCATCGGGCCAGCAACAACATCATTGCTATGCCTGTAAGACTCGTAATATGCGCGATTGTTGAAAACAAACTCAGCATATCCGTCTTGCTGTTGGCTATCGTAATATAATATGGAGCCAACGCCATATTTCTTTTCTACATTCTCCAGGCAAAAGTTGATGCCCAGAACAACGTAGTTTATAAGGTTCTCTTCTGGAAGACCTTTGTTTAAGACCTTTTCGATGTACCAGCGGCTCCAATCCAGACTCTTATTTAAATAAAAGCCATAGCCAAAGTCTCTTGGCTGATTTTTGTTCACACTGGCGCGAACCTTTGTCTCCAGGATTCTTTCGTATCCCAGAGTGGTTGTGACATGATACCACAACTTATTAGATAACAATTCCTCTCTGGTCATGTTATCACTCCTTTCTCCCATATGGGGCTATCGTGGCCATAGCCACGTTAATTTGTTACGTGGCTTAATGCCATGATGCCCTTTCAGAGAAAGGGTCTTTATTGATAATACAATTCGTCATCCATTGTTATCACTGATAACAATCAGAATCCTAAAAGCATTTCACTCTTTACTACATGCTCGCCAAAGCTGTAGCACACATCTGACGATTCAGATATCAGTGCCGGGGCTTTTACATGAAGTTGATTAACTTCTCACCGAGTAGTTTAAAAACCTCAATAAAAAATCTCCTGCCGCAGCAAGAGATCTAAATATAAAAACAGGATTATCACCGATAATTATGCCTTTAACAATAGAAACACATTGCTGCACTCCTTTTATACATTGTTGAAAACACGACTAAATGTCGATAACACTCCTGACTCAAGGTCTTACACGTAAAATAATAAAAAATAATCTATTTTTAGCATAGTCAATGGTCGGGGCAAAGTCAACAGTAATTTTTGTAACCTTATATTCCATGGTGTTGTATATAGTTTGGTGAAATTTTCAAAAAATAAGAGCCATATCAAAATCGATACGACTCTTACCTTGTTAGGTATCATTAATCACATGAAATTCATGTTAAGTCTTTTTATACCCTCCTCATCTGCCACACAAATTTGGAGATACCTCAAAGGTTCATCCAGGTTTGTTATATAGTCCGTAGTAAGAAGAGTACTTATTTTTCTTGTTTCTCTATATTTGTTTATTTGCCACGTAAGCCAGGCCAGACTTTTAGGTGACTCGGTAACTGCCACAATTATGCTTGGCCTATATTGATTTGCCGTAAGTAAATAGGATTCCAGTTTAAGTATCCGAATGAGGAAAGGTTTAATTTCTTCTTCGTTACGCGGCGCTTCAAAAGCGAATATAGTGGCACATTTATCTCCACTTTTTACTTTGACAACGCTAGGCACTACATCCTTTCCCACCAAGGCAAAGTTGTTGTATATTGACGAAATGACAGCCTTTTTATAAGAATACAGTAGCGAAATATGCCATTGATTTAAAGAGGCAAGCTTTAACAACTCATTGTCGGGCATGTCCTTTACCATATTTTCTATCTTTGCGTTATCCTTATCCTTTTGAACTTCAAAAAAACCTTTGTCGGTAAGCATATAAAGAACCAGGTTGTAATTTTCTTCCTCTGAATAGGAATCCTTAAATCCTTTGCATGTCACATATCCGCCACTCCTTAGCATCGGAAGAATTCGTCTTACATTACCCCTTTTCCATTTATTTGGATTCTTAATATTAACACATTTTTCAATATTTTCCTTGTTAAGAACCCGGTATTTGTATAAAGAGTATAGTATCTGCACCCCAAGGTTTCCAAAACCTTCCTTTGAGTCCCGACTCCACTCCTCAATCTCTTTATTGTTCTTTAGTTCTTCTGATATGGGGTATTCGTGGTATATAGAGGTGTTCTTCATTAGATTTCTCCAAGTTCATCAAAATCTTTTTCTTCTTCCACTTCGTCCTCGGCAAATAAATCTCCAAAAAGGTATGATGCAGGTGCCTGCTCCTCTTTAAGAGGAACTTCTAATCCTGCTTCTTTTAAATTAACAAGTTCTGTTTCATCGAGAGCTGCGGTAAGAGCCCCGTTTTCCTGAATTTCTTTTTCAACCTCTTCTCCAAGGCTTGTTATAATGGGCTTTGACGGTATAAGATTCTCTGCTTCATATACGGGAGTTTTTCTTTCTTTGGAATCTTCATCATATGTGTTAATTTTTGTGTTTTCAGCAGAACGATTGATAAGTTCCTGTTGCTCTCTTATCAGAGCTTCGGCTTCATCGGTAAACTTCTTCTCTCTAACTATTGAACCTGTAGGTGCATATTTAGCGAAGTTTCCCCTTCTCACGCTTACCTTTTTGAATTCGTTCTTTTTAAGGAACGAAACCTTACCTTCAACGGAACCAAGTACACGCCCTTGATCCACACGATACAGCGTTACTTCCTGGAAGTCCTTTATTCTTGTTCTCGAAGCGGAGACATTACTTACCTCTTCTTGAACCGTCGCTTCTTGTGTGGTTTGTTGTAGATTTTCTGCAAAATATGAGGAAGAAGTTGTTCTTGTTTGTGTGGTGTCTTTCATTGTGACTCCGCCGATCTCCTCATATATTTTCATTTCTTCAGAACTGAGTCGCCCGAACACAATGTGCGTTCCTGCTCCTTGAATGGTTTTCTTTAAAAATACCGTATCCTTTGACTTCTCCATTTGAGAAAGGGACTGAATCGCAAATCCACAGGAAACTCTGTGTTGCCTTAAAAGCACAAAGAAAACTTCGAAACAAGGATGCAAGTAATGCGGAGCTTCATCAACCCAGAAAAAGTGATTGGACAGCACCTTGTCTTTGGGTCTTCTTACACCCGCATTCTGTAAGTTCAACATAAAGATAAGCCCAAGGGACATGGAAAGTTCCGGATCAAGTGCCATCGATGTGTTGACCACTGTAATCTGATTCCTTGAAAACATTTCATCAAAGTCAACCGCATTATCGTGTTCTGCTGATAATATCTTTCTGTATGAAGGGTCAAGGAGAAGATTGTTTAATAGGTTTCTAAGGCCTCTTGCCTGGTTAAACATTTGTTCCCTTCCTGCGCCTAAAAGCTCGTCTTTTATGAATACAATTGTTGCATAATACGGGTTATCCTCTCCTTTGCTTCTACCCACTGCATTCCTATTTCTTTCGAGATTTTCCCTTGCTTGATCCTGTGATTTTACCCTTCCTGATGTCTTAATAGAAATCTCGTAGTAATCTTCAATGGTTTTTACTTTTTCTTCTATTTCTGAGAAGTTAGTTACACATCTGTGAATCTCATTTATGTTTGTCTGCCTTCCTTCTATGTTTGCTGCTAGCATACATACGATTGCTACATTTGTGGTAACTGCCATATTAATGTCTCTAAAGTATGTTTCAGTCTTACCGTATCTTTCGTTGGTAGCCTGAACGACTTCAGAGAATGCTTTTGCCTGGGATATGATTAGTTTTGTTCTTTCGTCTTCCCCTAATCCAAACGGGATATAGAAGTTCTGAACGCCCTTCTTATGAGCAAACTTTTCTGTATATTCTCTTTCGGGATCAATTACGTTTACATCAAGGTTTCTTGCCTCACATAATTCAACAATAGTTGATATTACTGCATTAACAGGAGCCATCACCGTCATTCCGCAATCCGGATATTTCTTGTATATCTTCTCAAACTCTTTCACATATTTCTTTTTGGGTTTTACGTTATACTCATCAACCTTTGTGTAGGGACCATCAACATACGCCTTCTTCTCTTTTATCATTCGCATTAGTTCTTCGTGGCGTTTTTCCATGTTTATACATTTTTTATTAAGATCTTCACAAACGGCTGGAAGTATGGTTGATGATGTTTTACCTGTTCCGGACTGTCCGTTTATCAAAATGTGAACAAACCTGTCATCTTCTTTGATATCAAGTACATGACCTGTGTTAAGGTCTCTAACTACGTGAAGGTCGTACTTCCACTCTTTATTTTCCCTTAGGTCAACTATATGTTTAAGTTTGAAGTTTTTGATGGAGTCTTCTACTATCTCCGAAGATATATACCTTCTTATTGGGATATATAGAAGTGCAGTTACAATACCTACAGGAATTGCCATCCTTATTCGGGCTGAAGTTAAAATCATATTTTCTGTCATATTTTGCGTAACTGTTCTTTTTAATGCTCCTGTAGCCAAATACTCGTATGCATACTTCATCGTTATCTGGTTAAGGGTACCGATTGTACTGAATACACAGGCGTAAAATCTAAATACTTTCTTCCTCCAGAAGTTATATTCGTCAAATTGCGTCGAGTAAACCCAAAGGGCAAATGGTAGTCCACAACATATGAATATTATTACCGGGCTTGTTGTTATCACAACTTTCTCAACCCAGATAAAGCAATATATGTATCTTATTGCAAGTATGATTACATATGACCAAAACATAAACCATCCACATTTAACCAAAAACTCTTTATCCAGGGGTTCACTTGATATTTTGATACCCAGACTTTTCCTCTTTGGGGATGAATGTCTTTTGCGGCCTCCACTTTTTCTTACCAAGGTTTGTCTTCTTTTATTTTTTACTGATGCTTTTGGTGCCATTGTATGCTCCTCCTTTTGGGCTACATAAACATGATTAAACATGTTCGGGTTAGGAGCAATAAAAAAGTGCATGTTTAATTAAACATGCACTTTGATAATCCTTATAGGACTTGTTCCAAAATGTAATTTAAGTATTCTGATCTCGAAACACCACTTCTTTTCGCACCTTCCGTAATCTTTTCGTCAAGGTCTGTTCTTATGTAAAATGTCTTAGCGAGCCCCTTTTGAGCAGGCTTTTTCTCAATCGTTAAGCTTATTTCCTTATCCACCTTTTCCGGAAGCTCAATATGCTTAACCGGTTCTTCTATAACAACACTTTTTATTGTCTCATGAGCCTGTTCTTTTGCTTCGTCCACACTCGTCACTTCTTCCGGCACAGTAGAAGCTTCTTTTTTAGGTTCACTCTGCTTAATCTGTTTCTCTTCCTTAACAGGCTCTGTCTTATTCGGTTTTACTATAGCCGTGTTATTAAACATGGCCATTGCATTTTCTTTTTGCGTGTTTTTAGCCATTTTTAATCTCCTCTAGTACTTCTTTTGTAAAGTTGACATAATCTATTGCTGCGTTACTACTTTTAAAAGTCTCAAACAGTGACCTGTTTGCCAATTTAACGTTTCCTTCTTCATCCACTGTATCAGGTATTGCTTGACACTTCTTCACATCCTGGCTAATTCTTATTACAGTTTTAAATGCCTTAAAGCCTCTCTGCTCTCCCACTTCCGGTAAGGCTTCCCTTATTCCGATATCCAATGCGTTTCTTGCATCAAATGTCGTCATGAGTACACCATATATCTTTAGGTTTGGGTTGGTATATTCGATAATCTCATTTATTGTATCAATGAGGAGCCCTAAACCGTCTATGGCATATTGCTCTGCCTTTATAGGTATTACACATCCGTTTGCAGCTGTAAGGGCGTTTTTCATGTATATACCAAGGTTAGGAGGTGTGTCCATTACAATATAATCATAGTCCTCTTCCACTGGTTTCAATACAGTCTTTAGTATGTGCTCTCTTGCAATCTGTGCATTAAAGTAATTTTCCTCTTGTGCCAGAAGGCTGTCACCCGCAATAATGTCACCCAAGGGTGTTGTTTGTATCCCTTCCTTTGCTACACAGTCTTTTTTTAATACATCAACAATAGTGTTAACATTATCTATCGTTGCTCCATATGTGCTTGTTGAGTTATGCTGCGGATCTAGGTCTATAAATAAAACTTTAAATCCAAAATGTCTCAAAGCATCGGCGAGGTTTACTGCTGTCGTCGTTTTTCCTACCCCACCCTTTTGATTTGCTACCGCTATTTTTGTTGCCATCTCATATTCTCCTTCTCATATCTCACATGGTATATGATATCATATATCTTTTCATATCCCACAAGTATATTATATCATATATTTATCACATATGAATTCACATGTCAACTCATATCGTATATTTACCCGTATATGATATAGTATGTGATATAACATATGAGCAAGTATGCGATGTGGCATAGCATAAATTATACGAGCAGGTATATGACATGCGCTATTAGCTATTATAATATACGAACACGTGTTAGCGATTACTATATAGAGCAACGACGTTAATATAGTATATGATATCATATATGATGTCATATGTGAGTGTGACGAAATGTACAAGGAAATAAAAACACAAAATTGCAAAAAAATATAAAAATAGGACTTGATTTTAACCCGAGTCACAATAATAATAAAAACATAATTAATTTTTTACGAGTAGTTCTTCATTTCGAAGACGATAAAACACATCAAGCAGGTTGCTTTATGTGTTTTT
>JAEEGL015663773.1_pt1 | contig 73213 bp, 50 predicted proteins | sample 9134231 | NCBI WGS metagenome assembly JAEEGL01 (sample SAMN16246548, study PRJNA631951) | gut metagenome | biome: gut microbiome; feature: rumen; material: fiber-attached | host: Bos | place: Iran: Karaj | collected 2018-10 | reverse complement strand
TAAGGGTCGGATCATTCGGCTGTGCCGAATGATCGCGCGCGGTAAAGGGGGGCGCCGCGCGCGGGATCACCGGAAGAAAGCGGCTTGAAACGTCGTTTGGATGAAGCGATTATGTTTATGCAGAAGTCGGTAAACATGTTCACTATTCACTTTTACCTCTTACTTCGCGTCAGCCTGCCGCGCCCCCAAAGTGAGTGCAACGACTTTGGGAGGGAGTAGGGGACTTGGGGGTCAGTAGGGTGGGACCGGGGTTCCCCGAAAACGAGCTTGTCGAGTTTTTGGGGTTCACGGGACCGGGGTTCCCCGAAAACGAGCTCGTCGAGTTTTTGGGGGTTCACGGTGGGCGACCCCCAAAGGCGGCGAAGCCGCAAAAAAGTCGGCTTTGCCGACAACTCAGTTCGGCGAAAGTGAATTCAGCCGGAGGCGACGCTTTAATTTCAATTTGCAATTATCTTCCCGGGTCTTTTTTCATTTTTCTATTGACAAAACATAGCTTTTGCGATAAACTTGATAATAGAATCCAGCGATTAAAACAGACGGAAAGGCAAGATCATGAAAAAGATTCTTTGTATCGCTTTTGCTTTACTTATGGCGCTGTCGGCTTTTCTGACCGGCTGTACCGAAAAACCGGCGGACGAGTCGACAAAAGCGCCTGACGACGGTACCGCCGCGGTATCGACCGTCGAGGCGGTCTCAGAGACCGAAACGGAGGAACCTGCTGTGACCGACGCTCTGCCCGAGGTCAGGTACGATCAGAACGGCAAACCGCGCGAATTCCGCATACTGACTTCGGCAGTCTCCAAGATAGACGTTTATACCGAAGATCATATGATCAACGAGAGCGTGCACGACGCGGTCAAAACGCGCAATCTCAACGTTGAAGACCGCTTCGGCATAAAGATCGAAGTGCTCGTCGAGGATTACGCGAGAGTCACGCAGATGGTAAAGAGATCCGTCAAATCCGGTTCAGCCGATTACGATCTCTGCTTTGTCCACATGGTAAACGGCGCGGCGCTCGCGCAGAACAACGAAGTGCTTTCGTTTTCAAAACTGCCTTACGTCGATCTGTCTCAGCCGTGGTGGGACAAGGATATCAAGAGCGGCTTCTCGATCCGCGACAATATCATGATGGTCAACGGCGATATAAGCCCGACGAGCTTCAACTATACGTCCTGCCTGTACTTCAACAAAAAGATCTTCGACAAGCTCGATATCGAGTACCCGTATAAGCTCGTCACCGAGGGCAAATGGACGCTCGATAAATTCATCGAGCTGACGAAAGACGTTTCGCAGGATATGGACGGCGACGGCAGGATCACGCACGACAGCAGCCGCGACGTATTCGGTCTTACTTCGTATTTTTTAAGCGTGCCTTACGATTTCTACTACGGCGCGGGCGGCATGCTCGTCACCAAAGACGAAGACGACGTGCCTGTCTACGATCCGGATATAGCGAAAGAAACGCAGATATACGAAAAGATCTACGAAGCGCTCATCACGAACAACGCGAATTTCGAGACCGACGAGGCGTACGAGCTGAACGTCATCAAGATATTCACCGACGGCAGAGCGATGTTCTATAACGCGATGCTCTCTTCGTGCGAATTTCTGCGCGAGATGGACGACGATTACGGCATCGTCCCCGAGCCGAAATACGACGAAAAACAGAAAGAGTACAAGACTTTCGTCAACGGCGCGTCGAGCATGGTATGCGTTCCCGCGACGGTCTCAAAACCCGAGGACCGCGAATTCGTTTCGATAATCATCGAAGCCCTCGCAAGCGAGGCGTACAAAATAATAACGCCGGAGCTCAAAGAGGTCTACCTCAAGCGCAAGATGACGCGCGACTGGGAATCCGCCGAGATGGTCGATATAATCGTCAGACACCGCATATTCGATATGGCTTACGTCAATATGTGGGAAGGCGTCGGATCGTACGTCAGAGATCTGCTCCGGAGCAAATCGAAAAACGTATCGTCAAAGCTCGAAGGCTATAAGACACAGGCACAGAGAAAGATAGACAAGATAGTCGAAGCGTTCGACAACAGTCTTAAAGATTGAACAAACGGGTCTGCATTCGGTGATGCAGACCCGTTTTCATATATAAGCGCTGTTTATTCAATAAAAGCGCTTTGAGGCAAATTACGATCGCGCGTTATCTGCCGGTTCGTATCTTATATAACATACCTGATCGGCGCCGTTTGATACTTTTGTCATAAAACCGTATACCTGATCGCGCAGTTTTTTCTGCGCCTCTCTTTTTGAAAGCGAAGGATCGGGGTAAAACGGCTCCGAAAACGTGACGGTCATGCCGGGGCGTTTGCACAGCGCGAACAGACCTTTACGCTTGCGGTACGTCGTCACCATTGCGACCGCCGGGGCGCCGTTCATAACGGGATAGCAAAACGACGCGCCGGTGAAAGGGCGTATGCCGGTGTAATACGGCCAGATATGAGCCTCGGGGTATATGGCGATAAAAGATCGTTCGGCGCATCGCTCCGCTATCGCTTCGGTAAATCTGCGCATCGTTTTGTGGTCCGACGGTATCGGCAGCGCGCCGAGCATCATTACAAGATTGCGTATGCCGGGGATGGATATTATATCGGGTCCGGCGACTGTATATCCGCGCCGCGGAAACGCTGCGAGCGCCGGGACGTAAGCGTCAAAAACGTTAGTGTGGTTCGCGTATAGAAAACAGCCCTTATCCCGCAGTTTTCGCAGTACGCGTCTGTTTTCGAACCTGAGCCCGAGTATCAGCTTCGCCGTGATAAAGACGACCGGTACAGCGAAGCAGTAGTAGATCAAAAAGCTCGCTACGCGCCATAAAACTGATTTATGCACGTAGCAGAAATCGGGCGGTACGCGGCGTGTTTTTATATCCGTTCCGGCAAAATCGTCGTTCAACGGGTCGGTGTAATAGCGGATCCGATCATTTTTCACGGTGTTTTTCTCCCGCTTCGATTATCATTTTCTCCATCATATCCATACAGTGACCGTATTCGAACTGCGCCGCGTAGCCGAGATACTTCTCGGCGCAAACTTTGCGCTCCGCCGGATGTTCTATCCACCAGTCGAGTCCGTCGGCAAGCGACTGCGGCTGATTATAGCTGAACAGATTGCGGTCGGAGAGCGCGAAAAAGCGCGTCGCGCTTCGCGGCGAATCGGCGATCAACGGCACTTTACCGCAGGCTATGGCTTCAAGGCAGGCTATCGCTTCGATCTCTATATCGGCCGGGTGTACGTAGAGATCGGAATAGTTTATCACGTCGATAAGCGAGGCGCGGTCGTAGAAGTTCATTATCGGCATATTTATACCGCGGCGTCCGGCTCTCTTTTGCAGAGCTTCTTTTTTCGGGCCGGATCCGGCGAAAATCAGCTGTATCTCATCTTTGTGCCGCGACAGAGCGACGGCGTCGATCAACACGTCGTGGCGTTTCTCGGGACCGTAGCGGCCCGTGAACAGAACGACGAATTTGCCTCGCAGTTCATCCGGCTTTTCGGTTTTCTTCGGATGAAAACAGCGGTTTACGCCGTTTGAGATTATGCGGTGCGGCGTCGGTCCGACGACCGCTTCGAATGTGTCGCAGATAAACCGGGACGGATAATGGACGAGATCGCAGAATCTGTAAAGATCGTGATAAAACGCGCGATAGGCGATATAGTTCGCCGGTGCGAAGTTTTTCATAAAAAGGTGCCCCGTCAGATTCTCCGCCTGGCAGTGAAAGCCCGCCGTTACCGGCAGATCGCGATCACGCGCTATCTGTACCGCCGTCTTGCCGAGCGCGAACGGAAGCATTATATGAACGTGATCGGCGCCGTTGAGCGAAGCCGCGAGTATGTTCGTATCGGGGCGGGAGAGAGCCACGCCGTTTTTTGCTATATAGCCGTTGAGCGGACCGAGATCCATACGCGGAACAACGTAATAATCCTTCATACCCGCGCGGTTCGGGTCCGAACAGACAACGCGAACGGTGTGTCCGCGCTCCTTCAGCGCCCGTATGAGATTCATCGCGGCGATCGTCGTACCGTTGTTTTCTTTACCTAAAACGTCGCAAACTACTGTTATTACCATTATTATACTCCTGAACTTTGTCTTACGTCGTTAATGATTATCGACCTAAAAGATTTGAAAAAGTTTATCATATTTTCGACAAAACATCAAGCGCATATTATTAAAAGGGTGTGAACGCGGTATTGCTTAAGCGCTTTAACGTTTGTAACTTTGACAAAGCCGGCAAAGCGTTCATATAATACGGTGTGACCTTATTATACACTGAAAGGTACGATATGAATAACGATAATATAAAAATGTGTGTGATCGGCGGCGATATACGTATGCTGATCACCGCCAGAGAACTTGCCGATAACGGATTTGAAGTGTCGGTTTTCGGATTTGACGCGGGCTTTTGCAGCTGCGGATCGGCGGTGCGCTGCGGCAGTATCGGCGACGCGGTAAAAGGCGCGTCGGTCGTCGTTTTGCCGGTTCCGTTTTCGTCCGACGGCTGCCGTATCAACTGCCCGTTTTCAAAGACGGAGGTAAGGATCGACGAGGTGCTGAACGCCTTGTCTGCGGGTCAGCTACTGTTCGCCGGAGTCTGCACGCCGTCTTTTGTTTCAAAAGCGGAAGAGAAGAACATAACGCTGATAGATTACATGAAGGACGAAGAACTCACCGTCAAAAACGCCGTGCCGACCGCCGAAGGCGCTCTCGAGGTCGCGATGCGCGAGCTTTCGGTCACGGTGCGCGGCTCAGACGTGCTCGTAGTCGGCTACGGCAGGATAGGCAAACTGACCGCCGCTTCGTTTGCCGCGCTCGGCGCGAACGTCACCGTCTGCGCAAGGCGCGGCGAAGCGCTCGCATGGGCTGAAGCGTACGGATATAAGAGCGAGCATACGGATTCGATATGCGCCGCAGTCAGAGGCAAAAATCTGATAATCAACACGGTCCCGGAGCTGATACTCGACAGAAACGTGCTTTGTTCTGCGGAGCCCGACGCGCTGATAATCGATCTTGCTTCGATGCCGGGCGGCGTCGACGACGGCTTCGCCGCCGCGAAGGGCATAAAAGTCGTGCACGCCCTGTCTTTGCCGGGCAAGACCGCGCCCGTCACCGCGGGCAAGAACATAGCCGACGCGGTAATAAGGATACTGAAAAGGAGGAGCGTGCTGTGAAGATCGGTTACTGTATCTGCGGTTCGTTCTGCACTCATAAAAACTCGCTCGAGGTACTGCAAACGCTCTGCGCCGTCCACGAAGTCGTACCGGTACTGTCGGAGACGGCGGCGTGTACCGACACTCGCTTCGGTACCTGCGGCGAGCTGATAAAGAAGGTGACGGAGCTGTGCGGCAGAGCCCCGGTCATGAGCATAAAGGACGCCGAACCCCTCGGCCCGAAAGAGCCGCTCGATCTGCTGGTGATCTGCCCGTGTACCGGCAACACACTTGCAAAACTCGCCGCCGGAATAACCGATACGGCGGTCACGATGGCGGCAAAAGCGACGGTCAGAGCCGACCGCCCCGTGCTTATCGCACTGTGTTCGAATGACGCGCTCGGCGCGAATCTGAAGAATATCGGAGAACTGCTGAACCGCAAAAATTATTACTTTGCGCCGCTTCATTATGACGATCCGGTCAACAAGCCGCACTCGCTTTTGTCCGATTTCGGTAAAGTTCCGCTCTGCGCGGAGCTCGCGTATGAGAGGCGGCAGATCCCGATTTTTTGAAAAAACTGCAGAATAAACGGTGAAATATGTAAAAATTTATTGACAACTGTTAAAAAACGTGATAAAATGTAAAAAAAACGGAGGAATCAAATCATGACCAATCCCGCACCCGTTCGTCCTCAGCTCAAGACGAACAGAAGCCTGATCAAGGCGATCCTTCTCAGTCTTATCACCTTTGGAATTTATCCGCTTGTGATGTATACCAAGATGACGAATGAGCTCAACCTCATAGCCACTCCGCACGACGGCAAAAAGTCTATGCACTTCCTGCTTCTTACGTTCATCATCGCCCCCATTACCTGTGGCATCGCAGCCATCGTATGGCAGCACCGCATCTGCAACCGTATGGGCGCGGAACTTCAGCGCCGCGGCATCGCTTACAAATTCAGCGCCGGCACGTTCTGGGGCTGGGGCGTTCTCGGTTCCCTCATCGTCATAGGTCCGCTCGTATTTATGCATAAATACATCAAATCGCAGAACCTCATCAACGCGGATTACAACGCAAGAGGCTGAACCCGAAAATCTTGATTTTTCCCCCTCGGCCTTACGGTCGGGGGGAAAATTATCATAATACCAAGGAGAAAAAACAATGGATTACAATCCGTCAAAGATCAGAGCGTCGTATAAAAAGTTTTATCAGATAAGAAAAATGCTCGGTCTGTCTTTTACGCAGAAGATCTATTACGATATGCAGTTCGAGCTTATCGCGCAGGCGCTGCAGAACGGCGATATTCAGCCGGCGATCGTATATTCGAGAAAACCGCTTTTGATATCGGCGTATTCCGACGAATTCGACGCGGCGGTAATGCTGAAATTTCCCGACGAGCTTTCGGATATCTACGGCCTGACCGAGAATATGCGCCTTGCATCGTCAAATCTTTATCTCGGCGGCGGTGCTTCGACCGCAGACGACATAAAGCCGGGCGAGGGGTATACGAATAATTTCTACGATTTCATACCCGTGATACAGCTGTTCTTCGGCAAAGACGACGCAAAGATACACAATAACGCAGGGATATTCGATCCGTCGGTCTGGGAGAGGGCCGCGGTAAAGACGAAAGAATGCGCTGAACTCGGTAAACAGAGAAACGGGTTCTTCTACTGCATAAAAACGAAATAAACATAATTACCGGGCAAACGTAAAAGCGCCCGGAACCGTGCATACGGCACGGTTCCGGGCGTTTTTTTTGCTTTTTATGCAAGCCGTCAATAACGCCGACCCTTACGACGGCAAATCTCCGTAATACCAACCGGTCGGGTTATTGTATATATATTCGCAGATTGATTTGTAATCATTTTTATCACGGATAATATGTTCATAATATCCGCGCTGAAAGATATTATTACCGAGTTCTTTACCGCAGAACCTCTTAAATGTTGAGACGATATGCGGCAGAGTCGCGTTCGTAGGGGTCGGCGCCTTCGACGACCCGAATTCTTGCGGTGCGCAATTATTATAATTAAGAAAGATGATCGCGTGTATATGATCCGGCATTATAACGTATTTGTCGATTTTTACGCCGGGGATATTTTCGCTTGAAAGCAAATATTTCTCTGCGATTTTACCCGTTTTCTTTAACCTTATCTGAGGTTTGCTTCCGGCGCCGATATGCGGGTCGTCGTGGGCGCCGACCCCTACGGAGGGGGCTACGATGTCCGAAAGAATTTGTTTTCTGTCCTTAACGCATATTGTTATAAAATATGCTCCTGCGGAACTGTAATCGTATTGCTTCAGCCGCAGATCTTTTCTTTTCGGCAACTCTTTTTCTTTGTCCATATGTTTTTCCGGTGATTTCATTGACGGGCCGTCAATAACGCCGACCCGTAAGGCGTAATGATGCCGGGTGTGACGTCTTATTTGAAATTGTTAGTTATGAATTTAAGGTTGTGCTTGAAATATTTCGGCCGTTTGTCGGCGAAATCGTACATATACGCCGTGTTTTCTTCCCATATGGCCGGCGTGTATTTGTCGCTGACGGTACCTTTCCAGCGGAGCAGATGACGGCTGATCTCACTTTCGATCTGACCGTTATAACCTTTCATTATCTCTTTCAGCTTTGCTATAGCTTCTTTGCTGTATAAGGTCTTGCAGTATTCGAGAAAATCGGCTCTCCACTGATCGTTATGAAGACACAGCGCGAGCAGTCCCTGAACGTACAGCGAGTCGGGATAGTTGCCGTCGTATTCGTACGCTCCGTTTTTGTAGTTGCCGAGCGTGAACGAGATGTTGTCTGTGTCAGCCTGAGTGTATATTTCGGGCAATACGAGGCATTTGTATCTGCCGAAGCAGAAATCCATGTCGCGCATCGTAAACCTCCATTTGCCGTCGGAATACGGGTTGCCTTCGACCGCTTCGCCCGTGTACCGCCACACGCGTATATTGTTGTGCGGCCAGTCGGTGTTGCAGCAGTAAAGGCATATCGCGGTATACTCGAGAAAACTGCGCGTATCGAGCTTCTCCGACAGCTTTTCGTACGCGGCGTCGAGCTCGGCTTTGCTGCCGCCGAGCGCGGCTGTCGCTTCTTTGCACATCGCCTCGTACGCTTCAAGTTCGCCGTCTTTGCCCTCGTCGAGCTCGTAGAAGAACCAGACGCCGTCGAATCGGCAGCTTCCGCCGTTGTCGTGCTTGTCGCAATGGCGGTTCGTATCAAGCTCTGATTTTATCACGGTCACTTCGTTTTTGTCGAGCCCGTAAACGTTTTTGACGTAATCGTCGTTGATGTCTTCTTTCATATCGAGTATGCCGTAGTATTCGCCGTTCAGATAAACGACGGCGAACCGCGACGCCTGATATGCGATCTTATCCGACATTTCTGAAGCGAACGCGTTCGCCGCGGCGTCGCGCGTCAGCGTCATCGCGGTCGGATCGGCGGCTGTCGCCTGTATCGAGTCGTTGCCGCCGTTACGGAGCACGAGCCTGTCGTATTTCGTCAGAAGCTCGCCTTTACCGTCTCCGGCGACTATCGTGCGTCCGTTGAAAAACGGGTACTCGAAGCTGCCCTTGCCGTTATATTTCATTTCGTCGTAATAACCGTCCTTACGCGCGATCAGACGGAAGGATTTCTGCTGCAGCCCTCTCGACGAGCCGCCGAAGATGCGTATGCCCGCGTCCTGACTGATTATCCTCTCGCCGTCTTCGGTAAATATCTCAACGTGACACGGACGCTCCCACGCTTTGCCGGAATTGTGCGGGTGGGATATTATACCCGTCTCGCCGTAAAGATTCTCTTTTTCGGTGACGAGCGATACGACGAGCGTCGCGTATCTGTCGGGCTCCGTTTTTATATACGTCGCCGTTCTTATATAGCCGATCCGCTCTCCCGCCGTGTCGAAGCACGCGGCGCGTACGACTGTCGTCTCTTTTGCGGCCACCTTGATCGGCGTTTTGAATTTTTTGGATCTCGACGTAGGCTCGCTGTTGTCGGTCGTATACGTTATATACGCGCCTTCGGGCGCCGATTCGGGCAGAGTGAGCGTAAGCTCCTGCTCCTGCCCGTAAAAACCGGCGGGCAGAGAAAACACGGCGGCTATCCGCGTGTCCGCCGGCTCGGGCTCTTCCGTAGAAGCCGGCTCGGTCGCGGCTTCGGTCTGCGCCTCTGTAACGGTAACCGGTATTTCCGTTTTGGCAGGTTCGTTCTGCGAACAGCCGGAAAGCAGAAGCGCCGCGGCCGCGAGTATCAGGGCAAGTATCTTTTTCATTTTATACTCCGATCTTCAGATCTCCGATATATTTTACCAAATAAAAACGGCAAAGTCAATATTTTTTGAGATTTTGTGCGCTGCAAAAGTTTTCGCGTTATACTTGACGGGCGGCGTAAAATATGCTATATTCAATAAAGAAATTTGCAAAAGGAGCGTTGACCTTGAAAAAAATCACCGTACTGCTGCTGACCGTATTCGTCTTACTGCCGCTTTTGGCGTCCTGCGCGGAAACTACGCCGGAGCAGACTGCCGCCGCCTCGGACGGGCAGACGACGGAGCGCGTCACCGACGAAAAAACCGAAAGCACCGGCGAAGCGGAGACCGAGCCCGGCGCGACGGACGAGCCTTCCGATATTACTATAGGCGGCGCGCCGTTATCGGAATTCTCGGTAGTCATCGCAAAAGAACCGGCTTCCGCGGTGAAAAACGCCGCGGAGGATCTTGTGCGGCTGATCAAATTCGCCGCCGGTTTCACTCTGCCGCTGTTCGACGATGAAACGAAACCGGAACACGCGATAATACTCGGAAGCACTGCGTTCGACAACGATAAGCTGAACGCCGAAAAAGCAAAAGTGACCGACGACGGCTACGTAATGATCGAAGATAACGGCGACCTATATATCAGCGGCGCGATCGCGCGCGGCACCGCCAACGGCGCGTACGACTTTCTGCAGGATCATCTCGGGGTCAGATTTTATTCCGAGACGTTCACATACGTAAGACCTGGCGAAGCGAAAAACGTGCCGTCAGGGTACAATACGGTATATAACCCCGTTTTCGGCGGCAGATACAACTGGTCGTCGGCGAGCGAAATGAACGTCATGCGGTGGAGAAACCGCACCAAAAGCACGAGCATAAAATACGCCGGCTCGCATAATCTCGGCTCGCTTTCAAAGACCGGCGACGGCGTGAGCCCTCAGCCGTGCCTTTCCGATCCGGCGGTGTTCGAGACGGTGTTTGCCAACCTCTGCAAGCAGATAGAAAAGAATCCGAACAAAACGTTTTTCCATATCAACCAAAACGACGGCGGAGCGTTCTGCAGCTGCGCCGAATGCAAAGCCAAAAACGAAGCCGCCGGCGGCACGGCGATGGGCTCGCTTCTGATGTTCATAAACGGCATAGCCGACGCGGTGAAAGAGAAATACCCCGACCGCGAAATAGATATACTGACTTACGCCTATAAGGAAACGACGGTAATGCCCGATCCCGAGGTGGTAAAACCGAGAGACAACGTGATAATAGTTCTCTGCATGATGGACAGCACGTGCTTCACCCATGCGTATAACGATCCCGAGTGCGAGCATAACGCCGTATCGTATCAGAATATGGTCAACTGGTCGAAGGTCTGCAAAAAGTTCTGCGTTTACGACTATTCGTATAACCACGCCTCGCAAATCAGCTCCGTCGGACCTAATCTCGACGTGCTCTGGGACAATATGCAGGCTTTCAAAGAGTGCGGCTGTATCGGGCTTCTGACGGAGGGCGATCACGTCGCCGAGGTCGGCGAATTCACGGAACTGCGCAATTATCTGATAAACAGTCTGATGTGGGATCCGGACATCACGAAAGAAGAATACTATAAGATGTGGGACGAGTTCATGGAGGACTATTACGGTGAAGCCGCCCCGTATCTGCGCGAATATATAGACCTCGTGAACGCGACGTCGAGAAGAAAAGGTCTCACCGCGTGGGACGGTCATACGTCCGTATATACCGATCCGTCCGTGTTCTACGCGCCTAAGGTCGACGGCAAGAACGACTATACCGTCATAAACAGGTGCACGGAGCTCTGGAACGCGGCGCTCTCGTGCACGCTCACGAACGAACAGTTCGCCCACGTTGAAAAATCGTCGCTTCATTTCCGCGACTTCCAGTCGAGATACGCAAAAGAAAAATCGGTGAAAAACAAGGCGAAAGCGCAGTTTCAGACGCTTTGCGACAAGTATACTTACAATTACGACGGCAGCCTTCCTAAAGCGGGCGCAACAGACGGCGCCGATCCGTCGAAAGCGTCGGAGGGGCTCGATATCCGCACCGCCCCAGACGGCAGTCTCTACGTCAGCGGCGCCGGCGAATTTACGGGAGGTTTGCTCGTCATACCGTCAGAACGCGAAGGCAAGCCCGTGACCGCGGTCGGCGTCAGCGCGTTATCACGCGCGACGCAGATAAAGGAACTGCACGTGCCGGAAGGGGTGACGTATATCGGCGCTTACGCTTTCCGCGGCTGTACGAATATGACTAAGGCGTATCTGCCGGCGAGTCTCGAAACGCTCGGTTACGGCGCGCTCGGCGTCTATGGCAGCGAGCATTACGCCTGCCTGGAACTGACTGAAATATTCTATGCGGGAACAGTTGACGCATGGAATAAACTGTATGAGGAATATAACGCCCCGTGGAAAACGCTCGCATGGATCGTCGTGCACTGTTCCGACGGAGACATAAAGCCTTGATCACTGTTCAAAGTTAAAAGCGACCGGAATCGGCCGCTTTTTCAGTTGAGAGCTGAGAGGGGAGAATTGAGAATTAAGGTGTCGCTTCGCGACGATAATTCAAACGATAAAGAACCGGCGATTCGAGCCCCGCCCTACGAACGGCAAATAAGTCGATCATCCGTCGATTACCGTTAATTCTTGGGGGTTCCCACCCTTACGACCCCCAAACCCCCTAAATCCCTCCCGTGCTTTTTGAAATCACGGGGCGCGCGGCGACCTCAGGCGCGGTGCACAAACTGTCCGCAACTGACGCAACCGCGAGTTGTTTTTTATCTAATATACCGTTATTGATTTTGTTCTGATTCGGTGATATAATATAACCATCAAAGCGCTTTGAAATAAAAACGGAGAAAAAATATGGCAAATATCAATTTAGGATTAAAAATCAGAGAATTAAGAAAGAAAAAAGGCATCACGCAAGAAGCACTTGCTTCGGCGCTGTCGGTATCGCCACAGGCAGTATCAAAATGGGAAAGCGGTCTCACATATCCGGATATGAGCATAATACCTATCATTGCCGGGTACTTTGAGGTTTCGCTTGATACTCTGTTTGATTACGATTTAAAGGAAATTAAAAGCAAAATCAAAAAAATCATCAAGGACGCCAACATTTATTTTTCAGCGATATTAAACGGTATATTGAAATAATCAAAAAAGCACTTGCAGAATATCCCGGAAATGAAGAACTGACTTTTGCATTGCTTGACGGGTATGAGTACGACCTTCGTGAAAACGGAAATCGCAGCAGACTTGATGAAATGATTGAAATTTCGCAGCGTATCATTTCAGAAAGCGGCAATTACGTCAAAGTCTGTTCCGTTAAAGACGTGCAAGCGGCGGCATATCTTGAAAAAGGTGAGTATGAAAAAGCAAAGACGGTTCTGGAGTCGCTTCCGGCCGGAATAACGCTTCAATATGATGCCGCCTCTTTCCGTCTTTCCGGCAAGGATAAACTGAACGCATCGATAAACGCCAGATGCGATCATCTTCAGTTTCTGTATCAAGCGTGCTTTCAGGAAGGCAATGCATGGCTTGAAATGGATGAAAAGAAGATCCCGTTAAGCGACACCTCGTTTGAAGATTATTTGAAGATGGCGGAAAATGCATATCGAAAGGGGCTGAACGTCCTTACTGAATTTATGATTCCAGAATGTTCAGGGCAGGGTGCGTATCTTTGGGACGGGATGCAGACGTTTCATTACAGTTTTCATCAATGCATAGCCGCGTGCCGCAAACGCTCGGGCGATCTTGAAGGATGCAGGAAAGAAATCGATGAAGCGTATAGGATCATATCAACGTCTTGGGATGATTTCGACAGTGAACGTGAAGAGTATATGAAATACTTCAATCGGTATCTTGTCGATCTTGATCTTGCGGAATATGTAAAATAACGAGAGGCGGGGGAATGCTCCCCGCCTCAAATCACAGCGCACTTTTATTCGGCTTTCAAGAGTTTTTCCGTTGCACAATCAATCTTTACAAACCAATCGTTGTTCCTGTATGTGTCATATATATTTTGTTTTATCCGCTCCGAAAGAAACCGCATATTGATCTTGTTATCGCTCGGTGCGCCGGATACGCGACGACCGTACATCATCGGATGACGCAGCTCGTGCGCTTTCACATCCGTTGACTTTTTACAGCACTCAAACGCTCGTTCAAGATGATATTTTATAATACTCTCGTCGCCGTTTTTCATCGCTTCGTATTCTGCGATACCTTGATGCAAATTGAATAAATGCTGTAATTGCTCAAAACCCATATCGTCATTTTTATAAACTGTTTCAATTATTTGTGCTACGGTTTTAAAGCAATTCTGCTTATAATCATTATCAAGTTCAATGCTTTCATCGCCGTCAATTCGGCAAGCCATATAAAAAAGTTCCTCTAAAAACCAATAAGTGCAAAACGACACATCATCAATTAAATCTTTACCGCTGTCGATCATCGCTTCAATTATTTCCATGGAATTGAATATCGGAACCGATTTTCTTGCCCATTTTTGCGCTTCTTCTGTTTCTCCGCATTCTGCAAAAACACGGGCAAGCTGCGATATAGCCTGTCCCTTATAGTACATAGAACAAGATTTTCCTTCGGCGTTCCCGTTGATTATATCTGTTGCAAGATCATAAAACTCATTGAAGTATTTCTCGTGGTCGGTATCGAAATATGCTGACATTAGCATTTCCTTAACATCAACATTATTAGGCATACGGCGAAACGCTTCCTGCCACAATGCAAGCGCACCCGCCGCGTCGCCGCAACGGAACAGATCGGAGGCTTTTTCCGAATACTCGTCAAAAAGTCGTTTTTCATCAATCTTTTCAACGCAAAGAAGCTCGTCAACGCTTATGCCGAAAAAGCGCGCTATATCCGGCAATAGAGTTATATCCGGATACGAATTGCCTGTTTCCCATTTACTGACGGCTTGAAAAGAAACGTTCAGAAATTGAGCAAGCTTCTCCTGCGACACTTTTTTATCTGTTCGCAAGCTTTTCAATTTATCCGCAAAATAGATATTCATAATATAACCTCTCTGTTTATTATTTTCGCAGCTGCAAGTATATTATATCACGTTAACGCAAAAAATCAATAACCGATCGGTTGTATTTCGGTTGAGTGTCTCGAATAACGGTTGAGATTACGATAAAAAAGATCGGCAGCGTTCCGTCAAAGAAATAATCGATATACCGCGCTCGGAAATCCTCCCGCGGTTCGATATGCGACTGCGTCGCTCGATATGCCTTTCGCACAAGGCGAAAGACTCGATATATCGCTTGCGCGATATGATCATAAGGCGTCGCTTCGCGACGATCCGTGCGGCGGCAAACCGCTGCGCCTTGGGAGACCCCGCCCTCCAATCTCCCAAGCCCTCTTCCTCCCCCCTTATCCTCGATAATATCGAGGGGGCGCGCGGCAGATGACAAAAAGTCTCGCCCTACTGTTTGATCAAAAGTGAAATTCTTTCGTTTATACCGGGAATTTCGTGCTTTCTTTTTTCATAGACCGTCCCTGTAAAGAACTCAACGTCTGTATCGCCGGAAAACGATTCTATGATTTTGACGGCGGTTTTCAGTTGTGACACGGCTTTATCGTTTTCACCTTTTTCTTCATAACAGTCCGCTAAAATGAGAAGCATATCGATAATGTCGTCGGCGCATAATCTTTTATGCTTATGCGCCGCTTTAAAGCGTTCGTTGCCCGTAAGCATTTTTGCGTCAAGCTCAAGGCGGCTGAAATAGATCTCGGGGATATGCTCAAGCGCTTCTTTCATCATACCGTATTCGCCTTTTGACTGATACGCCTGCGCCATTATTCTCCATGCGTCAAGGCGCACGTCGTCAAGTTTCGAACCTTCAACAAGCGCGCGGCAGATAGATATCGCCTCATCCGCGCGCTCCGGCACGGGAATAACGCAAAGCAGATTATTCAGAATTATGTCGTTTCCGGGATATTGTTTAAGTCCGTCGTTCAGGATCCTTTCCGCCTCCGCCGGATCGGTATCGCGGATCTCCCACGAGCGACGGCATATATCCATAACTTTTTTCTCCGTTTCATATATATTGAAATCAAACAGTTCGTCTGTTGAAACGCCGAAAAACGACGCTATTGCGGGTATGAGCGCCACGTCCGGCATAGTCGCCTCGTTTTCCCATTTGCTCACGGATTGAAATGTCACGCCGAGCGCGGCGGCGAGCGTCTCCTGAGATATACCTTTGCTTCTGCGCAGTTTTCTTATTTTCTCACCTAATTTGATTTTCATATATCTCTCTCCTTTCTTGGTTGACAACTTCATTATAGCATATCAAAATGCTTTTACCAATAACGTATATCGCGAGAATTTTTCAACTAATAGGTGAAATTGGTGTTAAAATAAAGTGCACTTTATTTTGACACCACATGGAGGCGCTTTTCGGAACAACGTATAAAACGTGTCTGATGCGATTTTTGCGCATCAGACACGTTTTTGCTTTCATATCTTGCGTTTTGTCATAAGATTTTAACTTTTATATCTTGCGTTTTATCAAAAGGCGTAGTATAATATAAAAAAATATTACATTCAAAAAATCAAAGGCAAGAAAAAATGAGGGCAAGGTACGTTTTCGAACATATAATGATACCGTATCTGCTTGACCGGAGGGGAGAGAGGCTCGTATCGTCGCTTATCATGGGCGGCGGAGTTTCGCTTTATAACCTCTGCAGGTCGGCGTACGAGAGCAGCGGCGAAGAATTCGGGCGGAACACGTCGGATTTCTCGGTCGACGCGGCTCGGCTCGACGGGCAGACCGTCGCGCTGACGCTTAAAATGCCGGAACCGGAAGAAAACGGCGACTGCAAAGTCATATATATCCTTTCGGACGATACGCCGTTTAAAACGTCGTTTTTCACCGTGGAAAAGTCCGATGACGAACTGCTTTTATGCGGTCAGTCGGGCGATACGCATTTCACGTTCGGGAGTTACGAAGACGAGAAAAAAGCCCTGTCGCTGATACTCGGGATACACAAAGACAAAAACAGTTAACGGGAGAGAATATGAATACGATAGTGACCAAATTCGGCGGTACGTCTATGGCGGAAGCCGACAAATTCAAAAAAGTTGCCGAAATAATAAGATCGGACGAGAGAAGAAAATACGTCGTCGTCTCCGCGCCGGGCAAGAGGTTCAAAGGCGATTTCAAGATCACGGATATGTTTTACCTCTGCTACGAAAAAGCCGAAGCGGGGGAGAATATCGACGCGCTTTTCAGCGAGATAACCTGCCGCTATAACGAAATAGCCGAGGAACTCGATCTGCCGATCTCGCTCACCTACGAGCTCGAGAGGATCAAAAACGCGATGTATAACATGACGGGCAGAGACTACGCCGCTTCAAGAGGCGAATATCTGAACGCGATGATACTCGCGAGGTATCTCGGTTACGATTTCATCGACGCGAGGGAGGTGGTGTTTTTCAATAACGACGGCACCTTCAACGCCGAATATACGAACGACGTGATGAGCGCGAGGCTGAAAAAGCACGAGAGGGCGGTCATACCCGGCTTCTACGGCGCGATGCCGAACGGCACGATCAGGACGTTTTCGCGCGGCGGATCGGACATTACCGGCTCGATAGTCGCCCGCGCGGCGAACGCCGAGCTTTACGAGAACTGGACCGACGTTTCGGGATTTCTTATGGCTGATCCGCGCATCGTCGACGACCCGAAGGTCATAGAAACCATAACCTACAGAGAACTGCGCGAGCTTTCTTACATGGGTGCTACGGTACTGCACGAAGACGCGATATTCCCCGTGCAGATCGCCGGCATACCGATAAATATAAGAAATACCGACCGCCCGCAGGACCGCGGCACGATGATCGTCGCCGATTCGACAGAATACGATACGAAAAACGTCATAACCGGCATAGCCGGCAAAAAGGGATTCACGGCGATAAACGTCGCGAAGGATATGATGAACAGCGAAGTCGGTTTCGGCAGAAAAGTGCTCGGCGTGCTTGAAAAACGCGGCATTTCGTTCGAGCATCTGCCGTCCGGCATAGACACGATGAGCGTTATCGTAAAGAGTTCGGAACTTGCCGGCAGGCTCGAATACATATTGAACGGCATCTGCCAGGAGGCGGCGCCCGATACGATCAGCACCGAAGACGGCATCGCTCTGATAGCGGTCGTCGGCCGCGCGATGGTCAAATCGAAAGGTACCGCGGCAAAGGTCTTCCGCGCGATAGCAGAAGCAGACGTCAACGTTAAAATGATAGATCAGGGTTCGGACGAATTGAACATCATAATCGGCATAGAAGAAGCCGACTTTGAAAAAGCCGTCCGCGCCATTTACAAAGAATTCGTCAATCCGTAAAAGTATGAAGATATTTGACGTACACACGCACATTTATCCGGACGCGATAGCGGAGAGAGCCGTCACCGCGCTCGGCAGATTCTACGATTTCGTACCCGAGGGCAAGGGCACTTACGCCGATATGACCGAAAAGTGCAAAGAGAGCGGCGTTTGCGGCTTTCTCGTCTTTTCGGTCGCGACAAACGCCCGCCAGGTGCACCGCGTAAACGAATGTCTCATTGACGTAATGAGGCGCGGCAGAGAAGACGGCTTTGAAGCGTACGCTTTCGGCGGTATGCATCAGGACTGCGAGGATATGGAATCGGAGATAGATTACGCGATCGGCGGAGGTCTGTGCGGCATCAAGATCCACCCGGACATACAGGGGGAGAATATAGATTCGCGTAAGTTCTATCCGCTTTACGAGATCGCCGAAGGCAGATTCCCGATATATTTCCACATGGGCGACGACAGACCGCAGTACAGATTTTCGTCATCGGACAAGCTCCGTAAGATCCTTTCCGACTTTCCGCGTCTGCGCGTCGTCGCGGCGCATCTCGGAGGTTACAGAGCGACCGACGCGGAAAAAACTCTGCTTTTGGATAACGAAAACGTTATGTACGACACGTCGTCGTCGCTTTGGTATCTCGATCCCGATCACGCCGTGAAGATAATAGGCAAACTCGGTTACGGCCGCGTAATGTTCGGCACTGATTATCCGGTCATGTACCCGGCGTCGGAATTGCGGCTGTTTGAAAAACTCCGCCTGCCGGACTCGGTCAGGGAAGATATACTTTATAACAACGCCGCCCGTTTTCTGCAAAGCGGCGGCAGATAAAACATCGTGAGAAAAACGGTCATTCTTACGGCGGCGGTCATACTCGTTTTCGTCTGCCTCTGCGGCTGCGCCAAAGAGGCGCCGTCTTTCGCCGTACCGGATCCGGTCATAGTTTTACCGGGCGGCGATCCGGCTGCCGCGGTCATACCGGCTTCGCTGCACACGCCGTTTTCGCTCGACACCCTGCCGGAATACGACGGCTCGCCGTGCGCAGTCGTTAACGGCGGCGTGCCGTATTTCACGATGAATGAAAAAGTCGCCACGTCGTACGAATATTACAGCCGCCTCGATAAAGACGGCAGATGCGGCGCGGCGGTCGCCTGCATAGGCGCCGATCTCATGCCGGTCGAGTCGCGCGACTACATAGGTCTTGTAAGACCTTCCGGATGGCGGTCGGACAGATACGAGTTCATCGAAAACGAGTATCTTTATAACCGCTGTCATCTCATCGGATTTCAGCTCGCCGGCGAGAACGCAAACGAGAAAAATCTCATAACCGGCACAAGGTATATGAATATCGACGGTATGCTGCCGTACGAGAACCTCATAGCCGATTACGTCAAGAACACGGGCAATCACGTGCTGTACCGCGTGACGCCGGTCTTCGAAGGCGAAGACGTGATAGCCCGCGGCGTGCTCATGGAGGCGTACTCGACGGAAGATCACGGCGAGGGCGTCTGTTTCTGCGTTTTCGCTTACAACGTTCAGCCTTATATAGTCATCAATTACGCGACCGGCGAGAGCAGGCCCGACGAAGGCATGGCGGAGCTCTTATCCGGCTACGTGATAAACGTCAGATCGAGAAAATTCCATAAACTCACCTGCAAATACGCGATACTGATAAGAGAAGAAAACGTCGAATTTTACCACGGCAGCCGCGACTTTCTTATCGAAAGAGGCTATAAAGCCTGCGGCTACTGCAGGCCCTGATCAGGAGGATGAAATGAAAAAACTACTGTGCGCGATACTTGCCGCGTTCCTTATTCTCGCGCCTGTCGCCGCGCGCTCGGCGTCGTCCGCCGGGCTGTATGTCGGCAGCGCGAAAGCGGCGGCCGGCGAAACAGCGGATATAACCGTTACGGTCGTAAACAACCCCGGCTTCTGCTACCTTCGCGTCAGGCCTGAATACGATGAAAACGCGCTCGAGCTGGTCTTTGCCGAAAAGGGCGATCTCAAGACCGACGATATAAGCGTCGGCAAAAACATCTCCGTCGAGAGCGGCAAAAACATAAAGGGCGACGGGGCGCTTCTGACGGTGAGATTCAAGGTAAAAGAAGGCGCGGTATCGGGAAGATACGGTATAAAACTCGTTTTTATCGAATGTTATAACTACGATGAAGAAGAAGTCGCCCTCGACGTGACCGACGGCTTTATCGAGATATCCGGCGCGGACGCGCCGACTGAAGAGACGCGGACGGTCGTCACGCTTACGGAAGAGACCGGCGCGGTCGTCACGCATACGAAGGAAACCGACGCGCCCCAAACGAGCGGTACGGCGAAAGAAACCGGAGAAAACGGAACTATTGGCCGCATAACGAAGCCGGTCGGAGAAAAAAACGAAACGGGAAATAAGGGCGCCGCGCCGCTGATAATCGTCGCGTGCGTACTCGTATGCGCCGCCGCGGCGGCGGTTACCGCCGTATACGTACGGAAGAAGAAACTGAAATGATAAGAGTTCTCAGCAGAGCCGGCGTAAGAAAAAGCGACGCCGAAAAGATCGCCTCGGGCACGCCCGGCACGGCGCTTATGCGCCGCGCCGCGGAAGGCATAGCCTCTTATATAGGGCAAAACGAAAAGACGGCGGTCGTGTGCGGCCGCGGCAATAACGGCGGCGACGGATACGCGCTCGCGGAGATACTTGCCGACCGCGGAACGGAATGCGCCGTTTTCGCTCTGTCGGAAGATCTGTCGCCGGACGGCGCGTATTATTATAAAAGATGCGCCGAAAAGGGTGTGAAGATAGGGCTTTTCACCGAAAACACCGACCTGTCGCCGTTTCATACGGTGGTCGACTGCATTTTCGGCACGGGCTTCAGAGGCGCTCCGGCAGGTCTTTCGAAGACCGCGATAGAGAAGATCAACGCAAGCGGCAGGCGCGTCATAAGCGCCGACATAAACAGCGGCCTCGATTCCGACAGCGGACTTGCAAAGCTGTGCGTAATATCGGATCTTACCGTTTCTATAGGTTTTTACAAGCCGGGACACTTTCTCGGCATGGCGAAAGACTGCATAAAAAGCAAGGTCAACGTCGATATAGGGCTCGAAGCGTCCGACCGGCCGTACGGCGTGCTTGAAAAAGCCGACGCGGCGAAGGCGCTGCACAAACGCCCGGCGTTCTGCAACAAATCCGACTTCGGATATATCGCGATCGTCGGCGGCAGCCGCCGTTACGGCGGCGCGGTCAAGCTCGCCTGTATGGCGAACGCCGCGATGAGATCGGGCGCGGGAGTGGTCAAAGCCGCCGTGCCTGATTTTATGGCTGACAGACTGTCGGCAAGAACGCTCGAGTGCACGGTCTTTCCGCTTTCGTCGGATAACGGATATATCGCTTTCAACGAAGAAGAGATAAAGGAACTCATAAGAGGAGTAAAGGTAATCGCGTTCGGCATGGGCGCCGGTCAGGGAGAGGGAGTCGGGCAGACGCTTCGTTATCTGCTCGGCAATTTTGAAGGTACCTTGATAATCGACGCCGACGGGCTGAACGCTTTGTCGCGCGCCGGAGCCGGGTTACTTAAAACGGCGAAGTGCAGAACGGTGCTGACGCCGCACGTGAAGGAATTTTCGCGCCTTACCGGCAAAGAAATAAGCGAAATACTGTCTGATCCGATATCCGCCGCAAAAGATTTTGCAAAAGAATACGGCGCGGTCGTATTGCTCAAAGGCACGGCGACGGTCATAACCGACGGGCATGCGGTCAATATCAGCGACACGGGCTGCCCCGGCATGGCGACTGCCGGCAGCGGCGACGTTTTGTCGGGGATAACCGCGGCTCTCTGCGCCTGCAATACCGATACGCTTACCGCCGTATCGGCGGCGGCTTATATAAACGGCGCGGCGGGCGAGGCGGCGGAGAAGAAGACGAACAGCATAAGCATGATCGCTTCCGACACCGTTTCGTGCATACCGCAGATCATAACGGAACTGTTGAAATACGGGGAGTAATAAAATGTTTTACATCGGCTGTCATTTATCATCGTCCGGCGGTTACGCCGCCATGGGAGAAGAGGCGCTCCGCATAGGCGCGAATACTTTTCAGTTTTTCACGCGCAATCCGAGGGGCGGCTCGGTAAAGAAATACGATCCCGACGACGCGGCGAAGCTTATCTCGATAATGGAAGAAAACAACTTCGGACCGATAATCGCTCACGCGCCTTATACGCTCAACCCGGCTTCCGCCGAGGAGAAGACGAGAGAGTTCGCCGATATGGTCTTTCGCGGCGATATCGCCACGCTTGAGAACATACCGGGCACGGTCTACAATTTCCACCCCGGCTCTCACGTAGGGCAGGGAGTCGATACCGGCATCGCTCACATACTCAAAATGCTCAATAAAAATATGTTTCACGGCATGAAAACGAAGGTCACGCTCGAGACGATGGCGGGCAAGGGCAGCGAGATAGGCTCGACCTTTGAAGAGCTTAAAGCGATAATCGACGGCTGTGATTTTGCAAAGCATCTTTACGTCTGCCTCGATACCTGCCACGTATCCGACGCCGGCTACGACGTCTGCGAGGGACTTTATCGGACGCTTGATGAATTCGATAAGATAATCGGAATAAAAAAACTCGCCGCCGTTCATTTAAACGACAGCAAAAATCCGAGAGGCGCGCATAAGGACCGTCACGAGAAAATAGGTCAGGGCTTTATCGGACTCGAAAATATAAAACGCATAATCAACTGCCCGCAATTCGACGGTCTGCCGATCGCGCTCGAAACGCCGAATGATATCGACGGCTACGAAGCCGAAATAAAACTTCTGAAAGGACTGAGAGTATGAAACTGCGCGTGATCGAAAAGTATAACAGATTTAAGATCGTTTACAAAAGTGAAGTCCCACTCAAAGGCTCGTTTTACTTTGACTGCGGCGGCGAGAGGGTAAAAGAAGAGTTTTATCTGCCCGCCGACGAAAACGGCGTTTTCGTCAGCTTTACCGAGGGGTATATCGAAAACAAATACGCGTCGGGACTTTACGATCTGACGTTTGAAACCTGCAAAGAGGGAGAGTATTGCGTATCGGAGCTTGAAACGGAGCTTTGCGGCGTTTTATCCGGCGGTACGTATTTTATCGAAAACGAATTTCTCAAAGTCGGCTCGGAGCTTATCTGGGGCGGCGGACTTTCTTATATCGAAGACAAAAAATGCCCCGTTGAGGGCTTAAAAAATATGCTCAATCACGCCGACACGGGCAGGCTCGTTCAGCAGTCGTATTACGGCACGGGCGAACCGCCTTACGTGAAAGGCGAATTCATGGGCAATCCGTGGGTATACAATCCCGTGCAGGGCGGCGACCGCGGCAATAAAAAAAGCAAGCTTATCGATTATAAGGTGACGGAGGATTCCATATACGTAAAATGCCGCCCGCGCGACTGGGGACACGTAGGTCTTTACACGGACAGCTATATGGAAAACGAATATACGCTTGACGGCGAATATCTGCGCGTTTGGAACCGCTTCACCGACTGGTCGGGCTACAAGCATCCCGTCAACTCGCAGGAGGTCCCGGCGTTCTATACCGTCAGCTATCTCAACAATTTCTACTTCTACGGCGGAGACAAACCGTGGACCGACGACGCGCTCGAGGTGCGCCGCGACCTCATCTTCTGGCCCGAAGACTGGCCGAGGCACAGATTTTATCTGAAACCCGAAAATTCGGAATCGTGGTGCGCGTGGTGCGACGACAACGATTACGGCATAGGTCTGTATGTTCCGAACGTCCGCAGATATATCGGCGGAAGATTCAGTTACAACGGCACGAAAGATCCGGCGGCCGGACCTACAAACTACGTTGCGCCGATAGCGATGATGCGCCTCGCGTCTTACGAGCCGATCTCTTACGATTATCTTATAACCGCCGGAGATCTTTGTACGATAAGAAGCAGATTCAAAGACAGAAAAGACTTTACAGACAACCCCGATCTGACTGCCTGTTCAAAATGACCGCCCATTCGCCGACGAGCCGGTCAAGCGAATGAGCAGCGTTCGCGGGGCTAGTTGAAGGCAAATAGAAATACGGCAGAGCGACCGACGGCAGAACGTACTTTTCGTAAAGCGAAAGGGCCGTCTTACCGTTCAGATACACGGCTTTTATCCCGGTACCGGAAACGAGACCGGCTATATCGTTCGGCGCGACGTTTCGTATCGAACTGTCGGAGCTTTTGTCGACGTCACAGCTCTTTATCACGTCCCATAACGCGATCTTATTGCGGATCAGAAACTGTTTCTTTTCCTGCACGGAAACCGGAACGTCTTCGCCGAACACGGCGGCGAGAACTTTGAAAAAACGGTTCTGCTTATGCGCGTAATAAAACCCCGCCTGCCGTGACGCGACCGACGGAAAACTGCCGAGTATAAGTATGCGCGCGTCCGGCGCGCAGACCGGATCTATGCTGTGTATCTCCATATAAAACTCTCCTTTTCGTAAATCTTACCACAAAACGACGGATAAATCAAGATGAAAAAACTCCTTTTTTACCTGAAGGAATATAAAAAACAGACCGTTCTCGCGCCGCTTTTCAAGCTTTTCGAGGTGATACTCGAACTGTCGGTGCCTTTTATCGTCGCCACGATAATCGACAAGGGCATCGGCAATTCCGACAAAAGCGTCGTCGTTACCTGGAGCGTCGTGTTGTGCGGCTTCGCCGCGATAGGGCTCGGATTCGCCGTCACGGCTCAGTATTTTGCCGCAAGGGCGGCGACCGGATTTGCATCCAACGTAAGAGAAGCGCTTTTCTTTCACATTCAGGATATGGCGTATCCGGATATCGACCGCCTCGGCGCTTCGTCGCTGATAACGAACATGACGAGCGACGTCGACCGTATACAGAACGGGCTGAACCTCACTCTCCGTCTCGTTCTGCGTTCTCCTTTCGTGGTCGCGGGCGCGGTCGTCGCCTGCTTTCTCACCGATCCCGGTCCGGCTCTGTATATCGCCGCCGCCGTACCGGTACTGCTCGTCGTCATATACGTAATAATGCTTTCGGGCATAAAACTCTACGGCAAGGTGCAGGCGTCGCTTTCGCGTACCGTGCGCCGCATCCGCGAGAACCTCTCCGGCGTACGCGTGCTGCGCGCTTTCGGCAAAGAAAAAGACGAAAGCGGGGCTTTTCGCAAAGAAAACGGCGATTACGTTAAAAAACAGCTTGTATCCGGCAGGATATCGGCGCTTTTGAATCCCGTCTCCTTCGTAATAGTGAACCTCGCCGTCATAGCCATGATCGGCTCCGGCGCGGTCAGGGTGGACGGCGGCGCGCTCACCACGGGCGCGGTCGTCGCGTTATACAACTTCTCGGCGATGATAATAGTCGAGCTGATCAAGATCGCCGATTTCACGATCAATCTCACCAAAGCCGTATCGAGCGGCAAACGCGTCTCGGCGGTGCTGAACGAAGGCTCGGCGGCGGAATATCCGGACGAACCGGCGCAGCTGCACGGAGATACCGCGGTCGCGCTTTCCGGCGTTTCTCTGTCGTACGGCGGTGAAAACGTGCTTGAAAACATAGACCTCGAAATAAAAGAAGGGCAGACCGTCGGCGTCATCGGCGGAACGGGCTCGGGCAAGACCTCGCTCATATCGCTCATCGCGCGCAGCTACGATCCGCAGAAAGGCAAAGTGGAGCTTTTCGGCGCGGACGTAAAGTCGTTTACGAAAAAGCAGCTTTATGAAACGGTGCGCGTCGTGCCGCAGAAAGCCGTGCTTTTTTCGGGCACGGTCAGAAGCAATCTGTGCTTCGGGCTCGACGGGCGTACCGACGAAGAGATGAACGAGGCGCTGAGAGCCGCCTGCGCTTACGGCGTCGTTACGGAAAAAGGCGGTCTCGACGCGCAGGTCGAACAGAACGGCAGAAATTTTTCGGGCGGGCAGAAACAGAGGCTCACCGTCGCCGCGGCGCTTCTGCGGCGTCCGCGCATACTCATACTTGACGACAGTTCGTCCGCTCTCGATTACGCGACAGACGCGGAAATGAGAGAAAACATATCGAAGATAAAAGGCCTTACGCTTATAAACGTCGCTCAGCGCGTTTCCACCGTAAGAAACTGCGATCTCATAGTCGTGCTCGACGACGGCGGTATAGTCGGCGCGGGCACTCACGAACGGCTGCTCGAAGACTGCTCCGTTTACAGAAGCATCTACGAGTCGCAGACGGAACAGAGCGGGGAGGTGACGGCGTGAAAAAGGCGACGGTCGGCAAACTCCTTAAAAAATTCAGAAAATACGCGCCCCTGTTCGCGCTCGTCATGATACTGTCCGCGGCGTACGCTGTGTTCTCGCTTTACATACCGAGACTGTTCGGCGACGCGGTCGACCTCATAATCGGCAAAAACAACGTCGATTTCGGAGGGCTTTCCGTTATATTCGTAAAGATCGCCGTATGCGCCGCCGCGGCGGCTCTTATACAGTGGTGCATGAGCGCGGTAAACAACAAAGCGGCTTTCGGCATCGTCGGCGACATACGGGAGGAGATGTTCGATAAGATACAGCGCCTGCCGGTCTCGTATCTCGATTCTCATTCCGAGGGCGACACGCTGAGCCGCCTTACGAGCGACGCCGAACAGTTTTCCGACGGGCTTTTGCTCGGCTTCACACAGCTGTTTTCGGGCGTCTGTATGATAATCGGCACGCTCGTGTTCATGCTGATCGCCAACCCGACGGTCAGTATCGTCGTCATCGTCCTTACGCCCGTATCGCTTTTCACCGCGAAGATCATAGCGAACAAGACCTACGGCATGTTCGCCGAGCAGGCGAAAGACAGAGCCGAAGAGACCTCGTTCGTAAACGAGATGATAGGTGAAGAAAAGACCGTTTTCGCGCTCGGCGGTCAGGAGCAGGCGAAGGCGAGATTCAGGATACTGAACGAAAAATTGAGAAGATCGTCGCAGAAAGCCGTGTTTTCGTCGTCGCTTACAAACCCGACGACGAGAGCGGTCAACGCGATCGTTTACGCCGCCGTCGCGCTCACCGGAGCGCTCACGGTCATAAGCGGCGGTATGACGGTAGGCGCGCTGTCGAGCTTCCTGTCTTACGCGAGCAAATATACGAAACCTTTCAACGAGATATCCGGCGTCATGGCGGAACTGCAGAACGCCTTCGCCTGCGCCGAGAGGATATTCGCCTTTACGGAAGAGCCGGAAGAGACGAAAGAGACCGGCGAAGGCTTTGAAAAAGAAGACGGCAGCGTCGTTATGGACCGCGTTTCGTTTTCGTATTCGCCTGAAAAACCGCTCATACGCGACCTCTGTTTTGAAGCGGCGCCCGGCAAGCATACCGCGATAGTCGGCCCCACCGGCTGCGGCAAGACGACGCTGATAAATCTGCTTATGAGGTTCTACGACGTAAACGCCGGCAGCATAAAGGTCTGCGGCAGCGATATAAGAGACGTCGGCAGAGCCGAACTGCGCTCGCTTTTCGGCATGGTCCTGCAGGATACGTGGCTCAGATACGGCACGGTCGCCGACAATATCGCGCTCGGCTGTCCCGGCGCGGGCAGAGAAAAAGTGATCGCCGCCGCCAAAGCCGCGCACGCTCACGGATTCATCACGAAACTGCCCGACGGATACGATACGGTGCTCGAAGAGGGCGGCGGAGGTCTGTCTCAGGGGCAGAAACAGCTTTTATGCATCGCCCGCGTAATGATAACCGAACCGAAAATACTCATACTCGACGAGGCGACGTCTTCGGTCGATACGATGACCGAAAAGAAGATACAAAAAGCGTTCGACGAGATGACCGAAGGCAAAACGAGCTTTATCGTCGCCCACCGCCTTTCGACGGTGCACAGCGCGGACGAGATACTCGTCATGAAAGACGGCGACATAATAGAGCGCGGCACGCATAACGAGCTTATCGGAGCGAGGGGCTTTTACGAGCATCTTTATCAAAGTCAGTTCAGGCAGGGTAAAATGATATGAAAAAACCGCTTAAGGATAAAAAGCTGTTCATTTTCGATATGGACGGCACGATCTACCTCGGGAACAGAGTATTTCCGTTCGCGGTCGAGTTTATAAAAAAACTCAGAGCAGACGGCAAAAAAGTGCTGTTCTTCACAAACAACGCCTCCAAAAATCCCGAGGTGTATCTCGACAGGCTGACGAAAATGGGTTTCGAGCCTTCGCGTGAAGAGATAATGACCGCGGGCGACGTTACGGTAAGGTTTCTGCTGACTGAAAGACCGGGCAAAAGGGTCTTTCTGCTCGGCACACCGATGCTTGCCGAGAGTTTTGAAAAAGCCGGGATAACACTGTCCGACGAGGCGGATATCGTCGTCACGAGCTTCGACACCACTCTTACGTACGAAAAACTCGAAAAAGCCTGCACGCTGATACGAAACGGCGCGGAATATCTGTGCACTCACCCCGATTTCAACTGCCCGACCGAAACGGGCTTCATACCCGACAGCGGCGCGATTGCCGCCGCCGTGACCGCGTCTACCGGCGTAAGACCGAGATTCTTCGGCAAGCCGTACAAAGACACGGCGGAGATGATACTCTCGTATACCGGATGCAAAGCGAAAGAAGCCTGCATTTTCGGCGACAGACTTTACACCGACATAGCGCTCGGCAAAAATTCCGGCATATACGCCGTGCTCGTTCTGACCGGGGAGACGGTTCTTTCCGATCTGCAGAACTGTCCGGATGAGCAGAAACCGGATCTTGTTATCGAATCGATTAAAAATTTACTATAAAGGACGGTAAAAAACATGAGGATCGAAGAAGTAAAAATCCTTGACGGGGCGAGATTGTACTGCTATATCTGCAGCGAATCGCCCGAGATGCCGATCAAAGGCAGAGACGCGATGCTCGTTCTGCCGGGCGGCGGTTATCAGATGTGCTCCGACCGCGAGGCGGAACCTATCGTCAAGCAGTATCTCGCCGCCGGTATGAACGTGTTTCTGCTCTATTACACCTGCGGAGCGGGAGCCGCCGGATTCACGCCGCTTACCGAAGCGTCGCTCGCCATGAAGTACATCAAAGAAAACGCAAAGGAGTTCAATATCAACCCCGACAGAGTTTTTGCCGTCGGCTTTTCGGCAGGCGGTCATCTCTGCGCCTCGCTCGGCACTTTCTGGAACGCGCCGTGGCTGCTTGAAAAGCTCGGGGAGGATTTCCCGTACGGCGTAAACAGACCTGCCGGCACCGTGCTCGCGTACCCGGTGATCAGTTCCGTCGTATCGACTCACCTCGGCAGCTTTTACAGCATAATCGGCACGACCGAACCGAGCAGAGAACAGCTTGAAAAGTATTCGATCGATCTTTACGTCAACAAAGAAACTTCCCCGGCGTTCATCTGGGCGACCGCGGACGACAACGCCGTGCCGATAATCAACTCGCTGCGCATGGCTGAAGTGCTCGACGCGAACGGCGTGTCTTTCGAGATACATATCTATCCGCACGGTCCTCACGGTCTCGCGCTCGCAAACGAAGAGACCTGCGCGGGTTATCCGCAGATGATACACGAAGACGCGGCGAAATGGATCGAACTTTCGGTCAAATGGATGAAGAATCTTAAATAAGGAGATACGGTATGAAAACGATCAAAGACAAACAGATACTCGTCGGCGCCGATTTCGCCGGCTATCCGCTCAAAGAAGCGGTCGTCGCGCATCTCAAAGCGAAAGGCTGGACCGTCACCGATCTCGGCGTGACCGATCCGACAGTCGAAGATACCGAGAATATGTTCCATCGCGTCGGCCTGCGCGTCGGAGCGCAGATATCCGAAGGCAATTTCGAGAGGGCGCTTTTGTTCTGCGGCACGGGCATGGGCATACATATCGCCGCAAGCAAATGTCCGCACGTACACGCGGGCGTGGTCGAAAGCGTGCCGGCGGCGCTGCGCGCGATAACCGGCAACGGCGTAAACGTTCTCGCGATGGGCGCGTTCTACGTCGCGCCGCAGATGGGCTGCGACATCGCCGACGCGTACCTCGGCGCGGAACTCGGCTCCGGCTACGAATGGTGGCATAATTTCTACGAGTTCCATAAGCTCGCGATAGACGAACTCGAAGCGTTCGACTACGAAGAGTATAAGAAAAACGGCTTCAGGCTGAAGCACATAGCCGACTATCCTCTGAAACTCGAAACCAAACCCGAAGAATAATAACGAACCGCGCCTGCCGGCGCGGTTCTGTTCATTTCGAACGTGAAAACCGGGCTGAGCATCCGCGTCAGCCCGGTCGGTTTATTGAAGTCTTTCAAACATTTCACAGCCTTTTGTCTTGAGCCACCGGTATATCAGCGCGGATATGCCGAGCGAAACCGCGGTGACGACGGCTAAGCTTACGCCCGCGCCTGCGAACAGACACAGTACGCTGCAAACACCGCCGGATACTATCGTGAAACCGAGCGTCGAAAGCATACCGACTAAAACGCCCGTTCCCTGTTTGATCGGTATCATCTCGTTCGTCCAGGTAAGGTTGGCGAAACGGATGCCCAGAAAAGTATAGAATACGGAACCGAGCAGAACGGCGGATATCATCGCGGAAAACAGCATAACGGAATCGAATACGGAAAATCCGAACGACGCGACTGCGCAAATCGCAGTGAATACGGCGGGAACGCCGGAGAGCAGAAGCTGTAAGGACAGTTTGGCTTTTATTATCCGTATCGGTTCTATCGGCAGCGACCGCGGGATCCAGATGTTTTTGCCTTCAAGCGAAAACGATGCGATCGCGGGGCTGATCATCATCAGAAGAAAGAGCGTGATCCCGTACACGGCGATCGCGATAAAAGCGCTGCCGCCGAACGCGGCTGACAGCGTTTGCGCGATCTCTCTGCCTTTGATCAGAAAGAACACGCCGACCGCGGGGATGAACAGTACGCCCAAGCCGGAATTCAGCATATAAAGCGGACTTGCGATGAACCGCGCGAATTCCTTGCCGATAAGAGCCGCGCCGACGCTTTTCGCTTCCGAGTCTTTGAGTCTGACGCGCGCTTTCGACGCGGTCGAGGTCGACGTCGCGATCTTAATGAAACTGCGCGATATAATATACCACACGAGTGCGAGAACGGCGAGAACGGACGCGGTGAATATCAGTATCGGCACCGCTTCGCCCACGCCTACGCTGCCGAACAGATAGAGGATATAAGCGGAATCCTTGACCTGCTGACCGTAGAGCGCGGCGTTTGCCACAATTTCTTCGATCCCGTTCATCGCCTTGAAATACAGTACGTAATACAGGGCGAAGCCGGCAAGGGAAAGCAGGACCACGAAAACGCTTTTGTTTTTCAGTTTTCGGCTTATCCCGGCAACGACGTAGCCGAGACCGCACGCGAGTATGAATACGATAAGCGAAACGATGAGCAGAAGCATCACGCAGCCTATAACGGCTTTTACCGTAACGCCGGTGAAGATGAAATAAATGACGCCGGCGCCGATAACGGGCATCGCACAGTATATAAGCCCCATAAGATAGACGCTCAGCAGGCGGGAGAACATTATGTATCTGACCGGTATCGGCATGCTGAGGAGCAGATCGTTGTCTTTCGCGACGTATAAAGTCGTATACGTCGTGAAGACGCTGCCGAACACGCCGAGAACGAGCGCGAGAAGCCCGATTATCGCGTAATACAGCCAGGCGTTGCCGGTCGCCGCGAGCGCGGGGCAGAGCATCATACAGATCGGAAGCATCACTGAGCCGAATATCAGGATCATAAGAAAGCCGAACAGTATGAAAAGTCCGACCGTCTGCCCGTGCGTTCTGGCTTTGTTCTTTTTCTGGTCGAAAAAGTACGCGCGGAATATCTCGGTAAACTGTTTTTTCAGTAACGTCTTAAACATTATTCGCCCTCCAGCTCGAGGAACACTTCTTCAAGCGAATCGTCGCCTTTGACCTCTTCCATCGTACCGCTCCTTATGAGCTTGCCCTGCTTGATTATGGCGACCTTGTCGCAGAGCTTTTCGGCGACTTCGAGAACGTGCGTCGAGAAAAATATCGCGCCGCCGCCTTCGCACACGCCGCGCATCATGCCTTTGAGGATATGCGCCGCCTTAGGATCGAGACCGACGAACGGTTCGTCCATGATTATAAGCTTCGGCTCGTGTATCCACGCCGATATCAGCGCGAGCTTCTGTTTCATACCGTGCGAGTACGCGGAGATCGCCTGACCGAGATCGTCGGTCAGACCGAACGCCCCGGCAAGCTCGTCGACGCGTTTTTTGCGCGCGTCGGCAGGCACGCCGTAGACGTCGGCTATGAAATTGAGGTATTTGATGCCCGTCATGAAATCGTAAAGATCCGGATTGTCGGGAATGTAGGCGAGCTGTTTTTTGCATTCTACGGGCGACGTCTTTATCGAAAGACCGTTTATATATATCTCGCCGGCGTCGAACTGCTGTATACCGACGGCGGAGCGGAGCGTCGTCGTCTTGCCGGCGCCGTTATGGCCGATAAAGCCGTATATCTCGCCCGGCTGTATGTGGAGCGTAAGATCGTCGACGGCCGCCTTGTCGCCGTATTTTTTCGTAAGATGTTCTATTCTTAACATATTGGCCTCCATGTGTTTTTTCGTCCCGGATTATATCATACAAAAAGATTTTTGTCAAGTGTTTATAAGACGCGCGCCGCAAAACGCCGTCAACCGTAAATAACCGGCAAAAAAGCCGGCGCGCACTGCCGCCGGCTTGCTGAATTTCAGGCGCCGTCACTCTTCGTAATCGGTATCCATCACCGCGATTACCTCGTGGTCGGGATAAAGCGTTTTTATTTTCTCCTCGGCGGTTTCAAACGTCTTTTGTCTGTCTTTGGCGGAGAAACCGATCACGAGATCGACGCGGATCACCTTTTTGTTTTCATCTACGTAAAACCCGTGCATTTCCCTGACGTCGGGATCGGCGAGCACGGCGGCCTCAACGGCGTCGTGCATTTCGGTAACGTTTTTGTTTTTCGTATTGACCGGATAAAAACCGATAGCCGTAAGGTAAACGTTATGTTTGCGGTACACCTCCGCCGTTATCTCGCGTATCAGCGTGTCGAGCTCGCCCGTGCCGTACGTATCCGGAATGCTGACGTGGATCGATCCCGTGAATATATCCGGCCCGTAGTTGTGCAGTACGAGATCGTATGCGCCTTTCACGTCGGAAAAAGAGCAAACGGTCTGTTTTATGTCGGCGGCGAGCTTTGCGTCGGCGCCCTCGCCGAGTATCCGCGAGATCGTCCTGCGCAGCATCCCCACGCCGGATCTGATGATGATGAGCGAGATCGCGGCGGCGAGCCACGCCTCAAGCGATACGCCCCAGATCAGATAGACCGCCGCGGCGGTAAGCGTCGAAACGGCGATCACGGCGTCGAGCAGAGCGTCCTGCCCGGAGTTTATAAGCGAGTCCGAGCGGACCTTTTTGCCGGTCTTTTTGAAATACAGACCGAGAAATATCTTCACGAACACCGCCGCCGATACGGTTATCAGGATCGCCGGCGAATAGTCCGCGGCGACGGGAGAAACGATCTTTTTGACCGACTCGACGAGCGACGTTATGCCCGCGTACAGAACGATCACCGATATCAGCATCGCCGAGAGATATTCTATGCGGCCGTGGCCGAACGGGTGCTTCTTATCCGGCTCTCTGCCGGCGAGCTTCGTGCCGACGATCGTGATCACCGACGAAGCGGCGTCCGACAGATTGTTCACCGCGTCGAGCACTATCGCGATCGAATTCGATATCAGACCCGCCGCGGCTTTGACCGCCGACAGCAAAACGTTGGCGAGTATGCCCGCTATGCTCGTTCTGACTATGATCCGGTTCCGCGACGCGGCGTCGGTTTTTATTTCGGTATTGTTTTTTACGGTACTGCCGTCCATGTGATCACCGCCCGATAAAGTTTGTTGGTATATTATATTGCAAGATTTCGCTTTTTGCAAGTATTTTTTGTAATTTTTCATTTTTTTCGAAAAAAGCCGCGCCGAACGGGTGACCGTTATAAGACTGACGGCTTTGCCGTCATGAATTGCCGCTGTGCGGCATGATTCGGCTTCGCCGTGAATTGAATTGCGCCGTATGCCCCGCAGGGCAATTCACGTGCCGAAGGCACAATTCATGACTGAAAGTCAATTCACGCGCCGATAGGCGCAATTCACGTGCCGAAGGCACAATTCATGGCTGAAAGTCAATTCACGCGCCGATAGGCGCAATTCACGTGCCGAAGGCACAATTCATGGCTGAAAGTCAATTCACGCGCCGACAGGCGCAATTCATTTCGGCGCGGCAGCGACAGATCAAAAAGCAACCTTATCACGCCGCCGAAAGGCACCGGCCGCGTGTTTTTTTAACCGGAAATGAAGCGCCGTCCTTCCATAAATTACAGATTGACTTTCCGCCGCGGCGGGTGTAGAATTGAATTGAAGACGGCGCAGCGTATGAAAAGCAGCGTATGAAAACGGATAAAAAAGTAATGAAAAGTTTTGAACTATCCCCAAAAAAGTTCATAATCGTAAGACAGAAAATTATTATTTTTTTTTGTATATTTATTGACAAATAAAAAAAAGCATGGTACAATAGAGCAAAGCTTGAATTATATGCTGAGGGAATGTCCGTTTTTTCGGACAAGTGTTTTTCGGGTGAAAACCGCGGCGTTAACACCGAAAAGAAAGACGACGGACGATAAAGCGTATGATCCGGGCCAAAAACAGGTACTAAATACCGCTTCAATGCTAAGGAGGAAAAGCATGAGACAAGAAACCAGTATGCTCAACAAAGTGTTGGCATTCGCGCTCTGCATGTTCGTTATGCTGTCGTCGATGAACCTTTCGATGATAACGTACGCGACAGAAGAAGCGACCGACTACAAAACGGTCACCGAAGCAGAACTCGTCGCCGACAACTACGAAAGCCTGACCGACGGCGAAAAGGCCATCCTTAAGTCCGGGCTTTTGAAAAGCAGGACGCTTACTTATCCGGTTCCTTCCGGAAACAGCGATCTCGTATCGGTAAACGCCGAAACGAGACACATCAGCGTAAGCGCATTTGAAAAGGACGGATTCGTCTGGAATCCCGTCTACGCATCTGTCGTGTATTCCGAAGATACCGAGATCGTTAAGCTCACCGACGGCGAAGGCACGTTCAAATATGACGGCACCGCTTACTCGGTCGAAGCTTACTTCGAACTCCATATCCCCATCGCGGAAGACACGCAGGCGAAACTTCTCAACGCTCCGTTCAACGCAGCGCGTCTGTTTGAAAACGGAGAAGTGATCGACGGCAACCAGGGCAACTTCAACGCCATCTCAGGCAACATCGACTCGCTCGTAAAACTTTACGACGGTTCGCTCGCACTGCAGATCAGCAACGAGGATACGATCGCCGCGATCTCCGATCTCAAAGCGCAGACCGAGGAAAACGATGACTTCTTCGTCATAGAAGTAATGCTCTACGATTATGACGCCGCCGAGTCAAAGCTTGAATACCTCGTCAACAACGGCAGCGCGCTCAAATCCGAGGTCAATAAGATCTACACGCAGATCGAGACGATCTACAACGACGCCGCCATCGTCGATATCATCGATATGCTCGGCTCCAGCAACAGCACGGCGAGAAAACTCAGCACCGTGCGCAAATCGCTGAAAGCTCTGCTCGACAATCTGGCTCCCGCCGTTGAAGACGACTGGGCGATGCTCGATTCGAACCCGCTCAAAGACGGCATGACCGCCGAGGATTATCAGACTCTCGACGAGCTCGCCGCATCCGCAGCGAACGCCGAATTCCATGACGACGAGATCCTTGAGAAACTCTTTGCGGACACCGCCGTCGTGAGATACAACGTCAACCAGCACATCGTGACGGTCGTCGTATCGGCTGAAGTCATCAAAGAGACGTCAGTCAACAGCGCGGTCCCCACCGCTCTCGAATCCCACTCCGCCGAACTCCGTCTGCTCGACGGCACCAGCGCGGAAAAGGTCATCGAAGCGATAAACGAGAGCACCGTCGAACAGATGGCGCTTGAAGCGTGGATCGAGATCAGCGAAGAATTCTACGACAGAGTCGCCGACGAGATAACCGGCGTCCTCTCGGGCGATCTCACCTACAACATCAAATACACGCCGAAGCAGTTCAACGTGGAATACAACTTCGAAACGGAACTGCCGGCGACCGTACCGTACGGTTACAATATGCTTCTCCCGCTGCACGAAGGCGAAGAGCTCGTTTACGACTATACCGCGAACGGCCAGTCCTTCCTGCAGGGCGAAATAGTCAGGATCACCGGTAACACGCTGATCAACCGCAGCGAAGGCAAACCGTGGAACGTGCAGACGATCAACAAACTGGTCGCCGTCAACTTCGCGGACGATCTCAGCGCGGCTCAGCTCGACGTTCTCAATTCGGTAGCGCTCAAGAGCGAATATCTCCGTCTTAGAGAACCCGACAACAGCGACAACCTCATCGCCGTATCGGTGATAACCGATTCCGGCGACGGTACCGACGCCGAAACGCCTACGTACAAGTACCAGGTAGTCGCTAAGAACTACGCTTCCGGTCTGAATGGCATTTCGTGGAAAGCCGTCAGCGGCAGAGCGATACTCGGCACCGACGAAGTGACCGCCGAATTCACGTTTGCGGACGGCAAGGCGACGTTCACGTCGGTACAGTTCGACCGTGTTGAAGTCGAATATAAGATCGACCTCGCAGACGCGGTTACCGAACAGCAGATACTCGACGCCTACAATCTCCCGCGCGATCTTGCGGAGCAGGCAGCTGATCAGAAAGAGAATCTCGAGATCATCAACGGCCTGTACTCCAAACTCGGCCAGCTCAACAGAGCAAAGCTCAACCAGATCAAGTTCGGCGTAGGCGGCAGCGAAATGAGCGAGGAAGCCAAAGCGTCTGTCGACGCGATCCTCAACGGATGCGTGGACAATGACGCCGCGGAGCTTTACCTCTACATCTACCTCACCGAATACCGCAAGAGCGGACTCGCATACTACTATCAGGACGGCAATTATCAGCGTATAAGAAAACAGGTCGAAATACTCAACGCGAATCTTGCTACGATATACAACGATCCGGCGTTCCTGCCTTTGCTCCAGGATATCGAGTATGAAGAATACTACGAACGTATCGCCGATATCATAGCGGATCTCAGCAGAGTAACTCTCAGCGATCCTCATGAAGCGATAAATACAGCAAGTCCTTCACTTGCGGAACTCGTCGCGGCAATAGAACGCGTCGGCGAAGTTGAAGAACTTACGACAACGAGCCGCCAGTTCGTGCTCGTAAAGACGCTTGACGCAGCCGCGCCGCAGAGAGCGGTCGTAACGGTCAACGTCAAAGCGGTCAACAGCAACGGCGAAGTCATAAAACAAGGCAGCGCCGCACTCGCGTTCTCAACGCTCGAACCGCTTACCGACGCCGATATCGAAGCGATAAACGGACAGATCGACGCTCTCGTTGCCTCGCTCGGCATAGACGCGGCTCACTACGAGACCTCCGATACTCTGGCGCTTGCCGCCGGACAGACGCTTGCCGGCGACGAAACGGTAACGGTCACGTTCGGACCGAAGGAATACACCGTAACGTTCTACGACGAATACGGTCTCGCGATCACGACGACGACGTTCAAATTCGACGTTCCCACGATAACTCTCCCCGCCTGTGAAGAAAACGGCAAGGCGTACAGCTACAACGTATGCGGCGAAGAGATAATCGTCGGCAGCGAAGCCAAGAGCTTCACCTTCACCGCTAAACAGATCGACGGCGAAGAATACAAAGACATCGCGCGTAAGGTAGTCGATATCTACCGCAATAACACGCTTGACCTCGTAGAAGAGATCAACAACGGCGCTGCGGAAGCGGGCTTGCTCGACGGCAAGAACATCTCCGTCGCGTTCATCCCGCTCGAAGACGAAAACGGCAACCTCATCCTGGTGCTGCGTCTGTCTCCGAAGAACATCTCCAAAGTGTATGATTACATCAAGAACACGGCCGAAGCGATAACCGCCTCCGATTTCACGCATATCGAACTGGACGGCGACTTCCTCCGTGAAAACGATCTGCTCTCCGCGCAGGCGTTCATCAACGCCGTACTCAACAGCGGCATGAGCATCGACACGCTGCTCGACGCTGTCAACGAAGACGGCACGATCAACGAAATGACGCTTCCGGGCGCGACCGTGATCAACTCGGAGAGCGGCAATATCTACCTTAACAACGGCAAGAAGATACCGCATACCGAACTGCTCGGCGGCAAGCTCATGGAAACGATGCTGAAACTCGGCGTAAGCGAGAACGACACCGGTATTTCCGTGAAACTCTACGTCACCGTGGAAGACTTCGGCAAGAGCACGAACAGAATGAAAGACGTACGCGACCTTGCCAAGAAAGCAAAGTCCTACGGCAACGTCACCGCGCACGACGGCATGCTCGACATCGAGCTTAGAATGCCCGACAGAGCGTATCAGGCTTACATTTCCGCCATGGTCGCTCTCGGCAACACGACGCTGCACGATCTCGACGAAGTCGACCTCCTGCCGCTCAAGGATCTCGTACTCGAAACCGTCAAATTCATAGTCGGCGACGAGGAGATCACGACGACAACGTTCGAAAACACACTTGCAAAAGTGCATAAGACCGTAGAGCTTTCCAAGTATGAACAATACTACTCCAAAGCGCGCAAGGTCGTCAACCACGTACTCGACAATATAACGATAGATCCCGATACGGAGACGGCGACTTCGAACTCTTACACGGGCGACGTCAACTACGATCTCCAGGCTCTGTTCGACAAGCTGAATCTCGCCGAAACCTTCCGCGCGAAGATAAAGGAAAACGAGACCGGCGTCAACGTCAGAGTAAAAGTAACGCTCAATAACAGAAACGATTACGAAGCACTCGTACTCGATCACAGCGCAAAGGGAACGGCTAAAGTCGTTTACACGCGCGATCTTGCCGAGTCTCTCAGATCCGCCCACAAGAACACAGCGATCATACTCCTCGGCGACTACGACGGCGACGTAACGATCAAAAAGCAGGCGATGCTCGACCTCAACGGCCATAAGATCAACGGCAACCTCGTCTGCGACGCGAGAACGCTCGTTATCGACAGCTCGCTCGCTACCGACAGCGGCGCCGGCGTGACCGGTACCGTCAGCGGCAACGCGATTATCACCGCGGGCGAATACGGCTCAGACGTATCCTCGATGCTGAAGACCGGTTACAAGTACGAAGACGGCAAAGTCAAGAACCTCTACTACTACATAGAAGTAGTACCGTCCAGAGGCGGCGACGAAGTGATCAACGTACACTTCACGCCCGACGGCGGAACGATCAAGGATCAGAACAAGGCCGGCCTCAAGGCTATCGGAGCCGAGCTCGTTACGGACTTCGCGTTCAACTACTACATGTGCGCGGCTCTCACCGTAGGCGGCAACGAACTTTACACGGCTCAGTTCGACGACGTTCTCAGATTCATTGAAGGCGTACACGCAGACGACGTCAACGAAGCTCTCGACTTCATCAACTGCGAAGGCGTAACGGCTCTCGTAAACGACTTTATAGACAAACTTACCGGCGATCTCACCGCAGTAGGCGAAGCGATGCTCGCAGGCGAAGCCGTAGCGACGTACGAAGTCAACTACAAACCGTGGACGTTCGAACTCGAACACGTGACGGCAGGCGATTACCTCACCGCAAACGTAGGCCCGAACGAAGACATAGAAAAATCCCAGACGATCAACTTCTACATCGACGACAACGACGGTATCGGCGATCTCCTCGTAAAACTCGGCGAGATCCTCACGATCGACGCTGAAGTCGAACTCGAAGACGTATACTATGACAGCAAGACAAGAAACGCCGTAGTGATCGGCAACGGCAGCGTTGACGCTACCGCGGACCTCACCGGCGATCCCAACTACGCGATAGTCATAGGCGTGGTACTCGCAAACGGTACTAAAGACGAAGCGAAACGCGAAGCTCTCGTAGAAGCGATCAAGACCTATTATGAGACCGGCTACGTAATGTCCGACCTCAAAGCCGCGGTCGAAAAGATGACCACGCAGGAACTGCTCGACAGCTTCGATACCAACACGTCGTTTGACGACATGGTATCCGCTCTCGGACTCGACGACATAATCGACGAAGGCGCTGCCGAACTCTTCGACACATATATAAGATTAATTAAAATAACGTTCAAGGTCATCAACCGTCTCCATTTCAGCGGCAGCTCGACTAAACTCGGCAAGTTTGAAAAGGATTACGGCGTATACAGCTCCGAAAAGAACGACAAGAAAGTCAAACGTTCGTTTGAAGTAAGCGGCGAATACGGCGTAACGGTACAGGCGACGGCCGAAACCATCAAACTCACGGTCAAACTCTTCACCGAAGACGTACCGTTCCCGATCATCGTTCTCGATGAAAACGGCGACAGAGTATGGCAGGGCTTCGACCTTAACGAAGCGTTCGATCAGGCGCTCGACGGCTACACGATAGTCGTTCTCGACGAAGTTGAACTTGCCGAAGACGTAGAACTTGACCGCGAGGTCAAACTCGAGGGCGGCGAATTCGTAGACTTCGGCGAATCTGTGATCATCCTCACCGATCCCGACAACTCCAAGTTCATCATCGACATCGAAGCTCTTGATTACGTCGAATCCGGCGTCGAAGATTACTCCGTAGCCGAAGAACAGGACGATGAAGACAATTACGTCTATACGCTTGAAGAAGATCTGAAATACAAGATCATAGTCTACAGCGCGGAAGACGAAGTCCTCTACATGGGCGACGATCTCAATGAAGCGTTCGCAGCGGCGACAGCCGGCAGCACGATCTACGTTCTCGACGAAGTTGAGCTTACCGCGGACGTTGAGCTTGACCGCGACGTCAAACTCGAAGGCGGCGAATTCGTAGACTTCGGCGAATACAAGATCATCCTTACCGACGCTGAAAACTCCAAACTGACGATCGACGTACAGATCACCGACACGGTAGTACCGCAGGGCGATCCTTACTTCGTAAACGAAGATACCGACGATGACGACAACTACGTCTACACGCTCGGTATGTATAAGATAATCGTCACCAACGGCGACGAAGTCCTGTATAAGGGCGACGACCTGAACGAAGCGTTTGCGGCGGCGACCGCGGGCAGCACGATCACGATCTACGGCGACGTAGCTCTGACCGCTGACGTTGAGCTTGACCGCGACGTAAAGGTAGTCGGCGCGGATTACGCAGACTTCGGTTCTTACAGCATCATCCTCACAAGCAAAGAAGCGAAACTCACAATAGATAAGCAGATCACATCGACCGTCAAGAGCGGATCCGAATACAGCGAAGTTTCCGAAGAAAATGAAAACAACGACTTCGTCTACACTCTCACGCCTTACGCTCCCGTGATCAACAACCCGACGATAGACAAACAGGATCCGACGCTTGCATACAAGATCGACAACACGAGAGGCATCATAATCCTCGACGTACTTGATCCCGCAAGCCTTGAAGATCTCAAACTCGCCGGCAACGGCATCACGACGGCTCAGTTCAAAGCGCAGCTCGGATTCACCTTCGAACACGCTGAAACGACCGAGATCAAGATAACCGCCAAAGACGCCGAACTCGGCGACGGCGACCTCGTACCGACCGGTACGTTAGTCACCGTGACCGCGCAGAACCCCGACTACGACGGAACCGTAACGAAAGAATACGACGTCGTAATCATCGGCGATACGAACTGCAACGGCAGAATCGATTCCGGTGACGCGAAACTCATGCTCGACCACTACATGGGCATTGCGGAACTTACCGGTCTCAGATTCATCGCCGGTGACACGAACTGCAACGGCAGAATTGAATCCGGCGACGCAGTAAAGAACACCATCAAGTACATCCGTCCGAAGGATTACAAATCGGATCTTGAATAACAGAAAAGGGGAATCAAATCGATGAAAACATTACGCAAACTCCTCGTCGGTTTACTGGTCGTCGCGATCATGGCGGTGGGATTGGCAACTTCTGCTTTCGCCGTTATAGAAACCGAACCCGGTAAGACCGTCACAGTATCGTTCGACATAGAAAGCTCATACGCCATCAACGGTTACTTCGAGTTTTCCAACAGAGCGATGTTCGACAGCTTCGAATTCAGTCAGGACAGCACCTTCACCGGTGAACTTTCGTACGACAAAGTTTATATCTTCGGTAAGGAATCCACCGCCGTTTCGATCAAACTCGACGCGGTAGTATCGTCCTCCGCAAAACCCGGCGACTCCTGCGAAATCGTATTCCACTATGAAGTGGGCGACAAAGACGGCAATATGTCCGGCGGAGAAGCAACCGGTACCGGATTGAAGACTCGTTCCGAAACGGACGTCATCATCGACGTGCCCCCGACGTCTGACGCGGCGGTGGCGGTCATTGCGGCGGCAGCCGTGATCGCTCTCGGCGGTGCGGTAATAGTCGGCAAGGCTAACAGGGCGTAAAAACCTGTCGAAAAAACAAAAAAATAACGGAGGGTACGGTAAGCCGCGCTTCGGCGCGGCTTACCGGAAAGCCCGTTATGCAGATAAACGCTGCATAAATCGCTGTACGGATCCGGACGGCGGATCTAACAGGTCGTGTCGACTTTTCCGTATGCGTACATCGATTTAATCAGCGCTTACGACGGCTTTTAAACGCCGTAAACCCTATAATAAGAAAGGAAAAAAATGAAGACGCTGCGCAAAATCATCATATGTCTGCTCGTTTTTGCGATCGCGGCGGCCGTGCCGATCACGGTCCACGGTGCGATCGAGGCTGAAGCGGGCAAGTCCGTTACCGTCTCTTTCACGTTAAATAAAATCTACGGCGTCGACGGATTTTTCGAATTTTCGAATAAAAGTCTTTTCAGAAGCATCAAATACAGTTACTCCGGCAAGATCTCCGGCGACGTGTCGGACGACAAGGTATTCCTTTACGGCTCGAGCGAAGGCGACGTGAAGATCACCGTGAGCGTCACGCTTGCCAGAAACGCAAAGGTCGGCGATACCTGCGATATAAAGCTGACTTATGAAACGAGCGACCTCTACGGCGGCGTTTCGGACTGGAAGACGATGACCAAGACGGTCAAGGTCAAAGCGACGCCGGTAGTTACCGAACCGCCGGTGACCGAGCCGCCCGAAACCGAACCGCCGGTGACAGAACCGCCCGAGACCGAACCTATTATCGACTATACGGAACTTCAGAAACAGATCGACATAGCTTCGTCTCTCGATAAGAGGGAATATACGACCGAAAGCTGGGCAAGACTTGCCGAAGCGCTTGAAAAAGGTATAGGCCTGCTTACGAGCCTCAGCCAGAGCGAGGTTGACGAGGGCGCCCGCGAACTTGCGGAAGCCATAGCGGCTCTTGTGAGGATCGATCTGTCGCCGCTGCAGCTGGCGGTGAACAGAGCGCACGATCTCGACGAAGCGTGCGCACACGGCAAGCTTTGGTTCAGGTTATGCGAGCTTTTGAATGAAGCCGATCAGCTCCTCGCCGGCGGCGCCGACAGAGATCAGCAGAAGGCGGACGAGCTTGCGCAGAAGATAAACGACGTCATCGATCAGATACTCGCCGATTACGCCAATCACGGCGCGCAGACTGTCGAAATAATCAAAGAGGTCACGGTCGAGGTACCGATAGAACCGACCGATCCTTACTGCAACATACCGATGCACAAAGTATGGCCGGTACTGTTCTTCATAGCTCTCGGCATCATACTGATAATGACGGCTCTGTATTTCGTGTTCTTCGTAAAACGCAAAGAGAACCGTAAGGACGATATGCCGATAGTCGATTACGATATCGCGGACGACGACGTAACAAAAGAATTATAACCCTAAAGGAGAAAAAACGTGAGCGAGCAGGAATGGCAAAGAAAAGAATATAATACGTGGGACGAAGCGTTCAGAGGTCTTGCGCCGATTGTGAGACAGCAGTCTGTCCGTATTGCTGAATATACCCAGACTATTTACACAGCCGCCTGTTCAGCCTCTTACGCAAAGCGTTCCGGCGAGTGGGAGAGCCGTATGCACGGTCAGCTTACCGAGACCGCCTACAAATGCGGACTGTATCATCAGCTCGGTAAAGCGCTCGTTCCGCCCGAATATCAGATCTGGCAGAAGGACTTTTCAGCGGAAGAGACGGAGGTCTACCGTAAATATACTAAAGCCGGCAGACTTCTCGCCGCCAAACTGCAGGAGAAGGGCGCAAGAGAAAAGGAAAAAAGAAAAGGTACCGCGGAAGAGATACCCACGAAGAACATACCGTGGCTCATGATCCGTGAAAGCTGCGAACAGCACATGGAACGGTACAACGGTTCGGGTTATCCCGACGGGCTTTCGGGCGATAATATCAGCCCGATAGCGCGTATCGTCGGACTTGCTAAAGAGTTCGACAGGCTTTCGGCGGAGAGAAGATCCGAGCATCCGTTCGAAGAAGCGTACGAAACGCTTATCAAAGAATCCGGCACGTTCTGGGATCCGGAACTGATCGAGATATTCAAAAAGTGTGAGAAAAACTGCCGTGCGGTATACGACAAATTCGTTCACTACACGATGCAGATACCGGAGACGATACCGCTCGTGGTCAAACGCGAGGGACGTCCGCTCGGCCTCAGATACAGACCGATCGTTACCGATAAAAACGGCACCGTCGGCGGCTACGAGGCGATACCGTGGTTCGGCGCGATCGCAAACCGTCCCGGCGAGACCGAATCCGCCGCGGACCTTGAAGATATGATCAAGCGCACCGGCATCGTAAACGACGTAAGCTATTACTTCCTGTACGAAGCGACCGACACGCTGCTCCGTATGCAGAACTGCAAACTGCAGACAAGCGGTATAGTGCTCAATATGCTGCCGCAGTTCTACAAGCAGTCGAGCCAGCTGCAGAATTTCGAAACTCTGTTCGAAAACCAGCCGGTAGACCGTACGAAACTGTTTCTCACCATACCCGAATCGCTGCTTGTCGGCGCGACGAAAACGCTTGAAGAGAACGTATCGAGATATCTGCGCAACGGCATAGCGCTGCTGCTCGACGGCTATCATCCCGGCACGCTCGAGATATCGAAGATCAAGGAGCTCGGCTTTGACAACGTAAGGCTCGCTCCCGATACTTACGACAAGCCCGGCATAAACGACGCTATAAGAGCGCTGACCGACAATAAGATCCGCGTGTTCTGCGCGGACGTCACCGATCCGCAGACGCTCGAGTGGCTCACGGTTTGCGGCGCGGAGATGATATGCGGTCCTCTCGCAGGCGTGATCACCGACGAAGACGGGCTGATCCGCGATTCGCTTTTGCGCGAAGAGCAGCAGTAAAAGCTGCGGGGAGGAGCTGAAAAATGCCTTCACGATATAAAGGCAGTTTGCCGGACGACGTGCTGAAAGAAGCCGCCGAAGGCGGCGATAAGCCGGCGAAACCGAAAAAACCGCCGTCAGACAGACCTGCAGGCGCGGCGATCCCTAAGGAATCAAAGCAGAGAAGGCTGTTCAAAAAGAAACGCGCCGGCGTGGTTCTCACAAGAGAACAGGTCAAAGAAATAAAAGCGGGCAGAAAAAAACTGCGCCGCGACATGAAAGCAAGAGGAATAAAGGATAAACGGGAATTCGAAGCGGTCGCTTCAAGCCTCGGTCTTTATTTCGACAAGAGAAACAAAGGCTTTCTCGCATGGCTTTTCGGTCACTGGCTCGGCGCGCTGATAGCTGCGCTCGCCGTACTGCTGCTGATAATACTGATCTTCGCGGCGGTAACGAGACTGCGAGGTTACTATACGGTCAACCTCTCGGACGGGCTGTTCCGCAACGGTTTTGTGCTGAGCGAGACGGAAGATTTCGCAAATCCCGCGATCGAACTTTTCGCCGAACCGGCTGAGAACGTACCGTGTATCTCGATAAAGCATATCGAACCCGGGGTAGATCATATCGACGGTCAGCATAATGAAGATTACTTCGCCTATACTTATTATATCAAAAACGCGGGCGAAGACACGGTCGGTTTCACCTGGGAGCTTGAGCTGAATTCGGAAAGCAAGGATCTCTCCACCGCGGCGTGGCTGGCGCTCTTCGTAGACGGAGAGCTGAAGATATACGCCGAAAAAAGCGCGGACGGAGGGGCTGAAGCGCTGCCGCCGTATTCGATGACCGGCAAAGGCTATAAAGATCTGCCGCTTGCCGCTCTCGGCACACAGCAGTTCGAGATCGTCGGTCAGTCGGGCGGTATGACTTATTACAGAGTGGTGCCGTACGAATTCGAATCCGAAAAGATCCTTACGTCCGGCAAATTCGAGAACGTCAAACCCGAAGAGGTACACAAATACACGGTCGTACTGTGGCTCGAGGGCGACGACGCGGAAGCCGATAATTCCAAGATCGGCGGCCACCTCGGTGTTCAGATGAATTTCAGGCTGATGCTTGAAGACGGAAGCAAAGAAAAAACGTTCTTTGAAAAATTCAGAGAATTCTTCGGTTTTTAAAACCAAAAAAAATTCGCAGAAGGAAAATGGTTATTGATCCGCTATTCCCACAAGCGGTTAATATATATCCGGCGGGATAACGCAAATAGATAAATCTCGAAAGGAGAAAAAAATGACAAAAATTGCTAAAATGCGGAAAGTGAACGTTGGCGCGTCGCTCAAGCGCCGTCTTTCCGCGGCAATATGCCTGCTGCTCGTATCAACGGTCATGCTTGTAACCACTACATACGCATGGTATACGATATCAACAGCGCCTGAGGCAAAAGGGATCGGGTCATCGGTTACCGGCAACGGCAGCCTCGAGGTGGCTCTGGTGCCTTCAGACGGCGATATTGCAAACATCGGAAGCGGACGCGGAACGTCCGGTCAGTACGGCGGCGGCAACCTTGCGATAACGGCATCGAATATCACATGGGGCAACCTCGTATCTCTTATCGACCCTTCGTACGGACTTACCAACGTAACGCTGACGCCTGTTAACGGCGAGTTCAGCACGCAGACCGGTTTCACGTTCGGCACGCCGATATTCGGTTATGACGGCAGAATTTCCGAACTCTCGAACGGATCGGCGATAATAAGAGCGTATAACGAAGACGAAGGCAAATTCAACACCGCGGCAAACGCGTCTTACGGCGTTCGCGGCGTTGTAGAGACCGAAGACGCGGCCACCGCGTTCGGTTACGTTATAGACCTCGCTCTCCGCGTCAACGCTGCGAACGTCGGCAACGACGGCACGGCGACCGACGCCAAACTCATCCTTCAGCAGAACGGTATCCAGCGTATTTACAGCGATGCCGAAAACGCGAGCGTATCGCCCGTAACGGCGGGCGGCGGCAGCTACCTGCAGTTCACGAATACTCCGGCAAATCTCAGAGACGGTCTGCGCATAGCGTTCGTACAGAACTACGGCAACGCGGCAGATGACGCGACGCAGGCAATACTTGCATACGGTAAAGCCGGTACGCCCGACGCCGACGGCAAGTGCCCGATCGCTCTTTACAGCAATAAAGCCTGCACGACGGCAGTCGAAGAGAACGTTCTCGTAGACGCGATGGCTAAAAATACCGTATATCAGATAAGCGTTATCGTATGGCTCGACGGCGCTAACGCAACGAACGCCGATTTCTCGGCGACGACGACCGGTACCGTCAAACTGAACCTCCAGTTCGCAACAGACGTGGCGCTCATACCGATGACGGATATAGACGTCAAGAACAATCCTGTCGGCGGCAAGGGCGTTATAACGAACGTTCTCAGCGCAAGACAGGCGCTGTATGAGACTATCGCGGCTAAAGCAGCTACAGAACGCACCTTGGCTGAATCGACGTTCATGATGGGTTACGCCTTGCTGAAAGGCCGTTATGACAACGGTCAGCTTGACAACGTATCATATGAAGAAGCGGTACAGGCGAAAGATCTTGTCGATCAGTACGCCGAAGCAGCGATAGCTTCACAGACGCAAAACCCGTAAGTTGACATCAACACGGCACAACACAGCTCCGGCGGGAGCAAAAACACGCTGAATAAATAAAATCCCGAAAGGAGATAAAAAAATGACAAAAACTGCGAATAGACGGCGCAAAGTCATTATGCCGATAAGCATAAAGAAGAAACTCAGCGCTGCTATATGCATGCTTCTGGTCGCCGCTATCATGATGATCTCGTCAACTTACGCGTGGTTCACTCTCTCGACCGCGCCTGAAGTCAGAGGCATCTCGACGACTGTCGGCGCAAACGGCAACCTTGAAATTGCCCTGCTCAAAGGCACCGCGCTGTTCAGCACTGCCGACGATCTCGGCATAGTGTCGGAAGTCGGCGATTCTATGGTGAATCAGTCGGTCGCCGAAGCGAACGCCAAATGGGGCAACCTTGTCGATCTCAGCACCGCTTACGGCCTTAATACCGTGACGCTGCTGCCCTCGGCACTCAATATTTTCGATATACTGGACGATAACGACGATCCTTCCGGAAATTACAAGTTAGACGGCAGCATTCCGCTTCTCGCTCCGTTATACGGCTCCGACGGCAGAGTCATATCCGTTGATCAGGAAACGCTGATAGCCAAATACACGGAACCGAGTATGTATCCGCTCGCCGACAGAGAAAGCGACGGCAACGGCGTGGGCGTCATCGGTACCGCATCCGGCAGGACCGAACGTATGAAACAGTATCCCATCGCTTTGGGCAGCGCGAGCGGTTCGATCGAACTTGCTAAAAATACCGCTCAGAACATGCTCAGGACAAACGGCGACGCCGTAGCGTCCCTGTTCCTTAAGATGGCTATGGCCGACACCTCGACGGCTACTTTCACAAAAGAAGAAGCCATGATCGTCGGCACGCTGCTTACCGGCCTTGAATCCGCCAACGGCTACGTGTTTGCGGCTATCAAGAGCATCGCTCTCGCAAATACGCTGAGCAGCGCCAATACGGCGACGCTCACCGATGAGCAGGTTATCGCCCTCGTTGAAGCGGTCAACGACGCGGCAGATCCGACGGCACTCGCAGCGGTTACAAACATGGCGGCGTTCACGACTGAACTCAACACCGCGATAACACAGTATACAACTACTGCAAACAAGATCGCCGGCGCGAGGACCGCTTACAACGCGCTCGGAGTCGAGGCTGCGGCAGATACCGCGACATTCGCCTACTCTGCTATAAAAGACATCGTAGACGATCTTATAAACAAAACGTATGTTACGCTCACCGACGGTACTACGAGCATAACAAACCCGCAGAGATCCGATGAAGAAGATCTTTCGGCTATGGTCGGCAACCCGATCGCAATAGTGCTCGGAGAAGGCTCCGGCGCTCTGTATGAGATCGCTAAACTGGCAGGCGACTACAGAGCCACCGGTATAACCGGTCATTACGTAAGACCGAGCGGCGCGACATTGACCGTCAGACAGTTGAGCCTCTCGACTCAGGCGACTTCGCCGATACTTCTCCCTACGGCTTATGAGGGTGTGAATAACAAGGCGCCCCAGAACGCTGCGGGCGGCACCGGCACGCTTGACAACGCTTACGGTTATGTTATAGACTTCGGTTTCCGGACCAACGCTTCCGGCGCGAACCTGCTGCTTCAGGAAGCTGCGAGAGACCGTATCTACGCGGAAAACACCGAAAACGAGCAGACGCTCGGCGGCGGTACTTACGTCAAGTTCAAAACGCTCGATCCGAACAAATTCTCGTTAAACGACCTGAGAGGCCTTGTCTACGCGCTGAGAATAGTCTTCGCCGAACCGGTTATAGTCACCGATGAAAACAACGCGACGACTGTTGAATATAACATCATAGCGATAGCGGCTCCCGTTATCACCGCAACGACCGCAAACGGCGTTACGACGTATACGGGCGGCGTTGAGTCTGACGAAGACGAAGACGACGAGAACGAAACTCTGACCGTAGATCTCGCGCTTTACGGGTTCACGGTAAGCGAGGCGGTCGACGGCGGAAGCATCGTAACTCGCGGAGATATGATAGTTGACGCAGAGGGTGAAAAAGACCTCACGCTCACCGCTCTTCCTCAGAACAAGGCGATAAAACTGAGCGCTATAGTATATATCGACGGCGATATCGTCGATAACAGCATGGCGGCGAACGCCGAACAGTCCATGACCGGCACGCTCAATCTCCAGTTCACGACCGACGCAACGCTCGTTCCGATGGAGAACGCGACGCTCAGAGGCGGCGAAGCCTCGCAGGGCGACAACCAGCAGACGCTTAAGCAGAAACTCGACTCGGCGGTAGCCATAATCAAACAGGACGCTTTTTATACCGCAGCGGTTGCTGCAGGCGACGCAGGCAGCGATGAGCAGAAAGCTCTCGTGGCAGCCGTAAATGCGGCCGAAGCGCTTGAAGCTGACGCGACGAATGCCCAAGTCATATCCGCGGCGCAGGATCTTTACAACGCTTGCACCGAGGCTAACATCAGCGGCGACGTAATTGCGCAGCTGCGGGAACTTGCCAATTCATAAAACAATCCCGACCGTCCGACGGACGCCCGGTATATCCGGCGTCCGCCCGGACGGCGATCGCCCGCAGGGGCGACCTTTGCGCGCAAACGTCTGTACGCAAAGGTGGAACCTGCGGTCAACTTTGAAGAAAGGAGAAACAAAATGCCGGATCAGGCAATAAGACAAAGACGGCGGACGTTTCTCTATCTCTGGGTCCTTTTGGCGCTTCTGATACTGCTCGTCGCATCGACTTACACGTGGTTCTCGCTTTCACAGACTCCGCACGTCAACGATATGTCGATCTACATCAACTCACAGCAGGGCATCGAGCTCGCGACGGCGCATGACGCGCCTGATAACGAGTGGTCGCAGCATATAGATTTCGAGCAGATCGTCAGCGGTGATTATCCGCTCAAACCGGTAACCTGGTCAAACTACGAAAAGAAATTCTATTCGATGCGTTACGGCTTCGACGGCAGAATGAGCGGACTGTTCGCCTTGTCCGACGAGAAAAACGCCAACCGGCATGGCAGCGAGGGTTATTACGTCGTAGGCACGTTCTACGCGAGGACCGACGCCGAATGCTCGGTTCAGCTCGCCGAAGCGATCGAGATCAACGGCGGCGAAAAGGGAGCCGGCACTTACGTCATAGGCAAACCGATCTGGGATCCCGAATCGATCTCGCATTACGACGGCGGCAACAACGCCGATACGGCGATACGCATAGGCTTCCGCATCACGCACATCGGCAAAGACGACGGCGAGCCGACCGGCGGATCCGAGTTTTTCATTTACGAACCGAGCTGCAACTACCATATAAACGATCCGTATCTTTACTACCCGACGCCGAGCATAGACGGTACCGAAAACCTGATCGACGAAGACCATCTGATACTGCAGTATCCCTCGTCGTGGAGCGAAGCGTACCCCGTGCAGAGAAACGTTACGATAAAGAGCCTCGGCAGATTCATGAAAAACAAACAGCTTTTCACGATCTCACCGGATGAAAAGATCAGAATAGATCTTTACGTATGGCTCGAAGGGCAGGATATCGACTGCGTAGCCCGTATAGACGACGCGAAGATACTCGCGAGCATACAGTTCAACGTCGAATACGGCGGCTATCACGGATATGAAGACGTACCCGAATAAATTAGTATAAGTTTACGTTATATACAGATAATAATTGAAGGAGATCTTCCATGAAGAAACAACAGGATGAAAGGATAAACGAAAACGCGGCGGACGAAGCTGCCGTTGTCAAACCGGAGAAAAAAGGCAGACGAATCGCCAATACGGTGGTTAATATAATTTTGGTCATCGCTATCGTAATAGCCGCCGTTTGCACGTACGTATCGTTCATAAGCACGTCGGGCAACGGAGTACCGAGCATTTTCGGCGTCGAGCTGCTTTCGATCCAGACCGATTCAATGTATCCCGTTTTCTCCGCCGGCGACCTTATCTTTGCCAAACGCGTCAAAGATACGTCCGCGCTTCAGGTAAACGATATAATAACATACTGGACCGTGATCGAGGGCGAACGCGCGCTCAACACGCACAGAATCATAGGTATCTGGGACGGCGGAGATCACCTCATATTCACCACACAGGGCGATAACAATACGATAGAAGACGATATGCCGGTACATGAAGCCGAGGTCGTCGGTCAGTACACCGGCAAGAGGATCAAAGGCGCCGGCAAAGTATTCGACTTTCTGCAGACAAGCACGGGCTTTCTTATAGTTGTGGTCGTTCCCGTCGGTCTGTTCTTCATATATCACCTGATCCAGTTCTTCCGCGTAATGTTCGAATATCAGAGCGTAAAGAACCGCCTTATGTACGAGCAGGAGCGTGAAGCCGCAGAAGCCGCAGGCGAAGAAGACGAAAAGAAGAAAGAACGCGAGAAACTCGAGGCGGAGATACGCGCCCAGATACTCGCCGAAATGAAAAACAAAGAAGGTAACGGTACGTCCGACGGCGGGACCGGAGAATAATAACGTCGTCCCGGAGCAAGTGAAAACATGAGCAACTTTTTACAGTATTTTTTCGATGACGTAGGAAGAGTATTCAGAGCATTCATCAATATCTTCGCGGCGTTTTTCGAATTCATGAACTATCTGTTCAATTTCCCGATGCGTTACAATCTGATCCGGCAGTATGCGCCCGATTTCAGCGTAGGCGAATGGATCCTGGTGGTGATAACCGAGATCGTTCTGCTTGCTTTGGCGGGTTTTCTCGTATTTCTGCTGTTCAAGCTTTTGCGCAAGATATTCAGGTTCCGCGTATCGGTCAAAAAATATGACGAGCTGGCAAGACAGGTCAAAGCGCTCCAGCGCGATCTGATCCGCGCCAATTACGAAAAAGACCGGCTGCTCCAGATGAGAGCGGCTGAGCTCGGCGGCGGTCTGCCCGAGGAGCCCGAGCCGGAAGGCGAAGAAGGAGAAAAAGAGGAATATATCCCGAACGAGAACCGCAATACGGTGGATTCGCCGTGTGTGGATCCGGAGACGAGCCGTTTCTTCCGCCTCACGAGCGTCGACAACTACTACAAGACCGAATACGTCAAACCCGAATATGACGACAATATAACGCTTGCCGATTTCTGCGATAAATTCCGTCAGTTCGCCGCTTATTCCCTCAAGCTTTATTACGATCTGAGCATGATGAGATACTACGTAGCCTCGATGGGCACGGCGCGCATCATCATTTTACAGGGTATATCCGGTACGGGTAAAACGTCTCTGCCTTATGCGTTCGGCAAGTTCGTCAATTCCGACGCGACTGTCGTTTCGATACAGCCGAGCTGGCGTGAGAGAACTGAGCTTTACGGATACTACAACGAATTCACGAAGAAATATAACGAGACCGACTTCCTGCGCGCGATCTACGAGAGCAACTATTACAGAGATCCGCACATGGTCATCCTCGACGAAATGAACATCGCGCGTGTCGAGTATTATTTCGCCGAAATGCTGTCGATACTCGAAATGCCGCTTAAAGAAGAATGGAAGGTCGATATCGTCACCGCTATGTGGGACAACGACCCCTGCCTCATAGTAAACGGCACCGTGCAGATACCCGATAACGTATGGTTCATCGGTACGATCAACAACGACGACTCGACGTTTGCAGTCGCCGACAAGGTTTACGACCGCGCAATACCGATAGACCTTGACAGCAGAGCCGATCCGTTCGTGCCCGAACCGACCGAGTCGATCCACGTTACGACGGATCATATGAACGCCCTCTTCGCCGACGCGAAGAAGGAATACCCGATCAACGATTTCATGGTAGAAAAGCTCGAAGAGCTGAACGGCTACCTCATCAAGAACTTCCACCTCGCTTTCGGTAACCGTATCATGAAGCAGATACGCGATTTCGTACCCTGCTACATAGCGTGCGGCGGCACCGAGGTCGAAGCGGTCGACTTCATAATAGCAAAAAAGGTACTGCGTAAATTCGAATCTCTGAGCCTCGGCTTCATGAAAGACGAGCTGATGAAATTCAACGCGTATCTCGACAAACTGTTCGGCAAAAACACTATGGCGACGTGCAAAAAATACGTCGAATACTTAAAGAAAAACAATTAACGTTAGAGTCTTAAAGGCGGTGATAGGATGGCAAAAAAGAGCGGAGGCGCAGCTGACGAAAAAGTAACGTCGCTGATAGATCCGATATACGAACGGTTCTCAAAAGGCGTGATCCGCGCCATCGGCAGCACCGAGTTTTACGAGTTTTTTATGGACGCCATTTCCCGCGCGGATAATGAATTTCAGTTTTCCAACCGCAAAATGGTCAAACTCGTCGACCTTGAATGGGTCGATATGATCGAAAACTCGCTCGAAGCGATACAGAGCGTGGTAAACAACCCGAGAAACGTCATCAAGGAAGAAGAACTTATCGTCAACGTGGTCAACGCCAAGAAAGGCGGTTCGGAGGTCGTGCGCAATCTCGCGCAGCACGCTTCTTACGTCGACGATTTCAACGAAGACGCGGGCGAGGTAAGACCCGGCAAGCTGATGCAGCGTTACCGTGAGGACTCGATAAATCTCTATGAGAACAGGCTCGCGTTCACGGCGCTCGAATACGCGTTCAGATTCGTAAGCATCAGATACGACGCGCTTCTCGACGCTATGAGCGACGAGTACGGCGCGAAGCTCAAGATAAGATCCGATATGCAAAGCGAGACCGAAAAGGTGCACCTTGATATGTTTCTGCATATCAAGGAGATCGATAACGCGATGCTGACCGACGACAAAAACTCCGAGGTCTTCGCGAGGATCTCGCGCATACACCGCATGCTCACCGTGTTCATGAGATCTTCGTTCGCGACGCAGATGAGCCAGCTGCCGCGTATAAAAGGCACGATCAACAAGACGAACGTGCTGAAGAAAAACAAAACATACAAACAGATCGTCGCGCTGTTCGAATATCTGCGCAGCTACGACGACGTAGGATATTCCATCAAGATCGTAGAGCAGAACCCGGTCATTTCGGCTCAGTTTGAAGAAGACATCTACAGAAACATACTGTTCAACTACCTTATACTTAAGGGATATCTCGAAGATAAGGACGACAGAAAGATAACCATCGCAACCAAAGGCAGAAAGCGCACGCTCCGCCCGAAATTCATACGCGAGATCATAGAGGAGCTTACGGAAGATTACGACCTGCCGGACGTCGAGGTCAGAAAAGTCCTTATTGAAGAGCTTACCAAAGCCGACCTCATGAAAGAGGAGGCAGAGGAACGCAAGAGACTCGTCGAAGAGCAGGAACAGCGCAAGAAAGAAGAAGCGGAGCGCAAGAAGAGAGAGCTCGAAGAAGAAAAAGAACGCGAACGCAAGGCGAAAGAAGAAGAAAAAGAACGCAAGCGCCGCGAGAAGATGATAGAAGAAGAGCGCAGAAAGAGCGAAATAGCCGAGCGCAATATCGAAGACAGAAGAAGGAGCGGGATCTTCAAAAAGGAGATCGCTTCGTTCTACGAGCATCTTGACGATCAGTTGAACGCCCGTGAAGAAGCCGCAGCCGTCAAGGCGGAGAGCATGCGCGATTTCGCGGACGCGGTGCTCATTCTTGAAGAGACCGAGCGCATCAAGCGCGAAGAGCTTGAGCGGCTCAAACAGCAGAAGAAAGACGAGCAGGAGAGGATCAAATACGAGCGCCTGCTCGAAAAGAGACGCGCCGAAGAAGAGCGCGAGCGGCTGGTAAAAGAACAGCTGCAGAAAGAAGAAGAAGAAAGACAGCGTCAGCTGCAGCTTGAACGCGAAGAGATCGAGAAACACCTCGAGCAGGACAGAGCGTACCTGTCTCCCGTAAGCGCGGAGACGGAGTTCTTTGCAAAAGAACTGAAAGCGCGTCTCGCACTGCGTAAACGTCAGGCTGACGACGCAAGACGCGCCGAAGACGAGCGCGAAAGACAGCGTAAAGAAAGGCTGGCGAGAAAGAAGACCGTCGGCTGACAGATCCGGGGAGCAGGCAGATGAAGAGCGGTGCAGACAAGACCATACTGAAAAAACTGTATATCAAGACCGTTGCCGCCGCCGCGACCCTTATCATGGTTATCACGATGTCGGTGTCGGTCACCTACGCGTGGCTCATACTGTCTACGAGCCCTACCGCAAGCGGGGCGCAGATAAGTCTTGCCGGCGGAAATACGATCCTTCTTGCGCCTGACGTGAGCTCTGTCAAAGACGGCGTTACCGTACATTATCCCGGCGCATTCTCCGACAAGGTGAATTTGTCGTACGATTATCTCAAAGACCTGACCGGGCTGTCGCCGGTATCGACCGCCGACGGTCTGCACTGGATCGTGACCGGCGCGAACGGATATGCCGCCGACACGACGCTCGAATACGCCAATATGACGACGTACCGCTCGAGCGGCAGTTATATCTACCTCGATTTCTGGGTAGTGTCGCCCGGCTCCGATTATACTCTGCGCGTATCGTCCGGTACGGGTACCGGCGGCAGAGGCGGCAACGGGGCAAAAGACGGCTCGTCGCTTGTCGAATTCCCGGTCGTCGAACAGAACGGATCGGCGTTTACGATAGGCGAACCCGAAGGGATCGGAGCCGCCGCGGCGGTACGCCTCGGATTTCTCGTCAACACGTCCAAGAGCGATGAGAGTCAGAACCTTCTGAGTTATCAGGAAAGCGCCGGTTACAACGGCAGATACGGCTCGAAGCTCCTCGGTAAATATCAGGAGCCGGGCGAACAGCTCCCGACCGGCGAAACTTACAGATTCACGATATACGAGCCGAACGGCACGTCCCACAAAGGCGACGACGACGGCAAATATATAATAACAAAACCGCTTAAAAACGCGGCGGGCGACCAGGAAGAGGATATATCAGGTATACTCACCGTGCAGAAGAAAAGCGTATGGAATTTCAGCGGCGGCAACGTACCGCTCGGCGAACAGTTCGGTATATACGTAAACAGTACCGACGATGAGCAGCTGACCGCAGATAACGCGGCAGGCAAATTCTTCGCCGCAAGCCAATGGTATCTCTCACCTTATATAACGCCCGGATCGTTCTTCAAAAACACGTCGAGCCTGTACGGTGCGGCGGCGGACGGCGAGGTCAGCGCGGCGTCGGCGGGCAATCTGCTCGCGGCGGGCGCGACCGACGACGTGTATATCACGACGCTTACACGCAACGTTCCTCAGAGAATAAGAATGTTCATCTGGCTCGAAGGGCAGGACGCCGACTGTAAAAACGTCGCAAACGGCGCGACCGATTTCATAATAAATCTGGAGCTTGCCGGTGCCGATCAATGAACGCAGCAGATACTAACGGTAAAAAAAGAAAAGCCGCCAAGGGTTACGTGCTCTCAAGCGTATTGCTCGGGATCGCGGTACTGATCGCGCTTTACGTGACGATAAGTACGCTCGCCGTCGGATATACGAGCATTTTCGGGTACAGCGTTTTCCGCGTCGTCACGCCGAGTATGGAGCCGACGATACCGGTCAATTCGCTTCTGATCTGCAAAAAGGTCGATATAAACACGATAGCCGAAAACGATATAATATCGTTCAAGTCAAAAGAACCCGACCATTACGGCGCGATCGTGACGCACCGCGTCGTAGGTATAAAACAAAATGAAAACGGCGATGTAATGCTCGAGAGCAGAGGCGACGCCAATTATACGTCGGACACATATTACGTTACCGCCAAGAATTTCATCGGCAAAGTCGTCACGTATTCCGGCAGGGAAGGAGCCGTAACAAAGTTGATCAAGTTTCTGACCGGTCAATTCGGTTTCATAGTTCTGATAGTCCTGCCGCTTTTGATCATCGGCGCGCTCGTTCTGCAAAGCATCGGCAGATCGATGCGAAACGAGATGAATTCCGCGCTCGCAGAGCTCAAAAAAGCGGAACGCGCCAAAAAACTCAAACAAAAACAGAATAGCGAAAAACCGGGCGACGAAGAAATTCTGCCCGGATATAAAACGCTCACAAAAGAGAATTACGCAGAGCTTTATAGAGCTCTTCAAGAAGAAATAAAGAAGGAGCAGACCGAAAGTGAGGAAGGATCCGAGTCAAAAACTGAATATTCCGACGAAGATCAAGCCTGACCGCTCGACCGAAGCGGAACTCGAACGGATGAAAAAGCTGACGAGAAGGCAGCTTTTGCTCGCCGTCGGCACGCTTCTCGTTATTATCGTCTTACTGTTCGCCATGACGAGCGCGTGGGTCACTAACGTGTCCAAGACCGACCCCCTCAATTTCCGCACGGAGATCTGGGGTATAAGCGCGGATAAGATAACCGTTTCCGACAGTGTGACCGACGCCGCCCCCGGAAGAAGCGGCACGGTTTCGTTCAGCGTTGACAATACCGACAATATAGAAAGCGTAAAGCTTACCGTACTGATCTCGAAAAACGAGACCATGTCGGTAGATCTTCGCAAAAGAATCTTCTTCTACGCCGACAGGCAGTATGTGCAAAACGGTGAGACCGTACACGGGCAGTATATAGGCGCGACCGTTTCGGACTCTTTCGAATATACGGTCCTTCCGGGCCGCAGTCTTGAGATCGGAGAAGATTTCTCAAACGGTATTCCGATCAGGTGGGAATGGGTCTACGATATGACCGGATACTATTTCCGCGCCAAGGCTCAGATATCGAACGGCAGCCTTACGGGTTTTACGGATACGGAATACCTTCGTCCGATAGAATACGATTACGATAAAGCTATATACGATGCGTCGAACGAGCTCGTCTCCGTCGGCGGTAAGACGAAAGCGGAACTGCTTTCCGACGTGTCGTCACACGACGGTTATCAGGGTACGATAAATACAAACGGCGGTATGACTTATAATTCTAAAGTCTATTACCGCGTCACCGAAGACGATGAAAACGGCGAGAGCGTTTGGGCTTATCTCTGCAACAGGTTGGAGATCGAAGAGGGTATAGCGATCGATACGGGTCTTGCAAATACCAACCCGACGTTCAGCGCGAGGATCACAGTCGCGGCATCCAATATACCGGTCACGGTACAGTCAGTTTCGGACGCCGCCTCGCTTACCGCGGCAGCGGCGGCAGGTACGGGAGTCGTGTCGCTTTCCGATGATATAAGCATAGCTTCAACGCTCGCCGCATCCGGCGATCTTATTCTCGATCTTAACGGGCATGAGATCAGTTTCTCCGGCTCCGGCACAAATTACAGAATGTTTAACGCTCCGGCAGGCACGAGCCTGTCGGTCATCGGCGGAAATATAACGGGCAACGGCGAAAGCGGTTCATCCACCGCGTTTTACGGCGCCTCTTCCGATATATCGCTCAACGGCGTAAACGTATCGGGAGTCGGTTACGCGGTCTACGTGCAGGATCAAAGCGGCGCCGATTCGGTCGTTACCATAAACAACTGCAGCTTTACGACGTCGCAGACGTCCGTGATGATATACGGCAACGGCTCCGGCGATCCGTTGCTGCTCTCGATCAAAGATACAACGATAAACAGCGGTTACGTAGGCGTCTGCGGCAACGGCAATTCAACGAGCTGGAATACTCAGACGGTGATTTCAAACAGTAATATCACCGGTACGTGGGCGGCGGTCTATCAGCCTCAGGGCAACTCGTCTACGGTCATAAAGGACGGATCTGTCTGCGAAGGCTATACCGGCGTCGTTGTCAAAGGCGGCACGGTCACCGTGACGGACAGTACGGTAAAAGGTACGGGCGAGTACACCGCCGCTGCGGTCAACAACAATGGCTGGACCGACACGGGCGACGGTATCTATCTTGAAGCGTCGTATGACTGGAACGCCGCGGTACACGTCAAAGGTACGTCGACAGTCACGAGCGATCACTCGTACGCCGTACAGCTTTTCGGAGCGGACGGTAAAGGGCCTGGCAGCGTACTTCTTGAAAGCGGTACGTTCACGTCGAGCCTCGGAGCCGCATACTGGAACGGCATCGGCTCGTTCCGTATAACGGGCGGCACGTTCAACGGCACGATATCGCCGTCAATAAACGACGGCAGACATTGATAAAGGAGTTTGGCAATATGGAGCAGAACCGTTCCGTTAACAGTAGAATATCGGTTCTGTGCATCATTGCGCTGATCTCAGCCGTTCTGGTCGCAGTCACGACCGGAGTTACTTACGCAAGATACAGAGCCTCGAAAAAAGTAAGTCTGAATTACAGAAGCGCGTCGCAGGGCGTATGGATGTACAGCGATACAAACGGCTTTACGGAGCCGTCGGGCTGGACCTCCGCGCCTGACGGCAGCGGCGACTATACGCTGTCGTTCGTGCTCTCGAACGAAAGAGCGGCAAATTCGCCGGTCGCTTTCGATCAGCACGCGACGATCGAGGTGTTCGTCACCGAAGGCGTTGAATTCGCCGAAAACGCGTCAGTGTCGCTCTATGTGAACGGAGTCGCGTATGAAGGCGTACCGCAGTCGGCAGCGCCGGGCAGCGCGATATATCAGACGTACGGCGAAGGGCGCATATACGGATTTGAAACCGGCGGGGAAACGCTCAGCTTATTCTTTGAAGGCGGCGTCGAAACGTTCATTCCGGCGACTCTTACCGTCAGCGGGACTTACGGTTATCCCGCAGCGGTCACGGTACTGCTGAACTGCAGACCGGATTAAAAGATCATTTCAACAAGGGGGGAAGTGCAGGTGAAAAAGCGCATTGCCGCCGCTTTTACGGCGGCGGTGTTGACACTGCTCATATCGTTTGCCGCGCTGATCGCGCCTTCACTCTCACGCCCGAAAAATTCGACGTGGACGGGTACCGTGCTGACGGCGCCTGAGCCGAGCGGAATAAAAAGCGACGTTCTGACCGAAACCGGGCAAAACGTATTCATCGCCAAAAGCTCGCTGCCGGCAACCGTGACGTTAAGTCTCGAGTCATACGGCGGCGCGTCCGACAGCGGAAAAATTACCGTCACGGTAGATCCAGAATCTGAGGATTGGCTCAACGTCGAAATAGATCCAGAATCGGAAGAGGACACCGCGGCGGATCCGGAACCGGAAGAGGATGACACGTCAGATTCCAAATCTGAAGAGGACGACACGTCAGATCCGGAATCGGAAGATGATGACACGTCAGATTCCGAGTCTGAAGATGATGACACGTCAGATATAGAAACGGAAGAGGATACCGCGGATGATACCGAAGGTGAGGAACCGGGCGACGTTGCGCTTCACGAAAAGACGGTCGAAATCACGGAAAACGGCGCCTCGTCAATTACGCTCGTGCTGAAGAAGAAAACTCCGGAGAGCGGTACGGAACCGGACGAGCTCAAGTTCACAGTCGTCTTCGACGGGGCTGATACGGATCTTCGGGCGACGTTTACGGTCGGCGATCAGTCGGGCAGCCGCGCCGGAAATATAGATGAAGATGAATGCAGCGATTATTACGGTCAGAGCGTGCCGATCGTGTTCACCGTTGACAATACGGCGGCAGTAATGTATAACGGTACGGCTTTCCCTGAAATGACGAGATATACGGCGTACTACGCCAACGGTGAAACGGAGACAACGCTGCTCTACGGCGGCGGATACGCGGTGACTAAAGCTGCCGCAACGGTCGCGATAGACCTGTCGCTCGTCGATCCGACGGATATAATCCAGCCGATCGTGCTGACCGGAAATGCCACTACTCTAAGTCTGCAGAACTACGAAAACCCGCCCGAAATCGTCGGCGATGAACCGTTCATCCTCGACTCTGACGTCAAGATATTTCTCACTTATTTTGATATGAACGGCGTCGCTCCTAACGTAGAAATAAAGCGTCTTGAAAAGGATGAAAACGGTTTGCCGACCTGGCAAAATACGGAAGATATCGCGCTTACAAAGGCGTCAGACGGGTCAAATGAAGCCGTTTTGAGGCGAAACGGGGCCGATCCCGGAACGTACCGCATAAACGTCTCGTGGACGTTCGAGGACGTTATAATTTATGAACGCGACGTCACAATTTACGTAAGGTACTCCATAGCAGAATAGAGCATATCCAGATACAGGTAAGTCGTTAAAAAATAATTCATCAAAATATGCAAAATAATTAAAAAACATTCGATACGAAGCACATAGAAGCATGATATAATATAAAAAATGGCTTATTTTTATTATTTTTTAATTATTCCTCTATGTTAAGGCCCTTAGATCCGCAAAAAGCGGGTTATAAGGTCGATTTATGCTTTTTTGAAGAAAAATAAGACATTATTCCTCTCGAAAGGAGGTAAAATACTGATGACTCCCGATAAATCCAAACGCATCAGCGAGGTGCTGATACTGCAGCAGAAAGTAGCTAAAAAAATGATGGCTGCCATAGCTTTGCTGCTGGTCAGTACGTTGATGCTCGGCACGGTTACATATGCATGGATCTCCATTTCCGCCGCGCCGGAGGTACGTGAGATCAAGGCTAACGTCGCAGGCAACGGATATCTTGAGATAGCGTTGCAGAGCGGCGAGAACACCATAACAGGTTACGTAAGAAATACTATACCTTCATATAACAGAAATGTCGATTACGGTCAGTCCGTTGAGTTATCAAACAGTACGTGGGGCAACATTATTTCAATGGATAACTCCGCATACGGACTCGACTTCGTCAAGCTTTACCCCTCCCGCCTGAATCTTACCGAGAGTTACGCCGTCAGTTCGGAATCGTTCTTGCTCGTCCCGACGTACGGTACCGACGGACGTATGGCTTCAATGGAAAAAACGCAGAGAGTCTACTACAACGGTTCCAGCTTCACGCAGGGCATGAACCTCGGCGTCAGCGTTCACGGAGATACGAACTCAATGGGCGACGTCGGGGTCAGGCAAGTCAGAAAGTATTATGACCGCGAAAGATTTGTTGTCATGATGAGCGAGCAACTGGCTAACGAAAGACAACAGGTCTATAATAACTTTGCTACCCTGTTGGAAGAAACACGAAGAGACGACTTGATTATGCTGTTAGACTATATAGCAAAAAACAACTCGTCGGTTTCCGACCAGGAAGCATATGATGCGGCATGTCGTTTTTTCGATGGTATAGCTGATATAAATCAGCAGGCGTTAGCCTTAACCCGATACGCGTTAATTGCTAAAGCAGCCGCGGATACAGCAAGATTCAACCCCGACGACGATGATGATATGCAGGAGCTCTCGGAACTGTATTCTAATTTCGGCACATGGACTCTTGATAGCATTAAAACTATCGCTCAATCATATAGGTATTCCGATATAGTTACAACATGTAACCAATTAAATAGTATCAACAGAAAGATAAACGATGCAAAGACACAGCTGACGCCCACATCGGTTTCTAATTCTATGAGCGGAATTATTAATGTTGATACAAATACTTGGATTCAAAAACAGAACGGTGACTGGGTAGGAGGAACAACCGTTAACCGTGCGCTTGCACTCAGAAACGTGATTAATGATGGAAACGGAGACGTTTGGCTTGGAAACGGTATACTGTTTCGTCTAGCCGGTGTTTTGGGCGATTTGGAAGTCAGGCTCGTTAAAGATGATTTCAATATAGGACTCCATATTTGCGGTAAGAACGCCGAGAGAGTCCAGACTATTGATGGTAGACAATGTGATCCTTCAGCAAATAAAGGTATTATTTATAGGCTTGTATCTAATATTCTTACCTATATCAACGATGAAGAGGACGATTATGGACAAATATATGCGACTGTAACCGAATATGATACCGTTAACGCATACGGTTACAGCATTGATATGGCGTTCCGCAGCAATGAACCGGGTTCGCTGATCCTTCAGCAAAAAGGGAAGAACCGTATATCCGGAGAAACCGCAGAGGAAACCGAGGAAGATACCGGCAGCGGTGTTCAGGGCGGCGGCAGTTTTATGAGCTTCACGTTTGCAGGAGACCTGAACAGAACGCAGGTGACGTCGCTGATGCAGAGCATATATGTTGTGTTTATGAATCAGTATAACAGGATAGTCGCCGTCGCATCAGCCGGTACGGTAACCGTTAAAAACAGAACGGCGACAGCCGACCTTGTTCTGTATAATTACAATACAAACGACGGTATACTGAGAACGACGTCCAAAAAATCCGAACAGGATCAGACGATCACCGATATTACCGCAAATACGCCGCTTTATATTACAGCGATTGTCTATCTCAGCGGCGATTCTGCTTCAAGCGGAGTTATCTCGGCTACGCAGGCGATGTCTTTGAGCGGAACGGTCAATCTGCAGTTTGCACACAGCGAAACTCTTAAACCGGCAAACTATGACCTTGCAGAGTAATAAGGAGAATAATAAATGATACAAAGTTTTCAGCTTTTCGGGCTGACCGTTTCGACCTACTGGCTGATGTTCGTTTTCGGTTTGATAGGTATCGCCGTGTTGACGATCGTGCGCAGAAAGAGATACAGACTGAGCGTGCCGAAGTGCCTTATCTTCACGGTTATGATGGCGATCCTCGGACTGCTCGGCGCAAAGATCCTTTACGTTCTTGAGAATATCGAAACGGTGAAACTCGTGGGACTGAAGATCGGCGGGCTTTCATTCTACGGTTCGGTGTGGCTCATAATGCTGCTGATGCCGGCGGCGGGTTTACTGCTCAAGCTCCGCCCGCTCGAATCGCTTGACGCCGCGGCTCCCGGAGTTGCGATAATGATAGGGTTTATGAGAGTCGGCTGTTTCTTCAACGGTTGCTGCGGCGGACGGACTGTCCGTACGGTTACAGGCAGTTATACTTATCCGACTCAGATGATAGAGAGCATCGGCGATTTCATCATACTGTTTCTGCTTCTCGTCTGGGAGAAGCGCGACGGTCATGAAGGGAAGCTCTATCCCGGTTTCCTCGTTCTTTACGGGATCCTTCGGTTTATCGTCGAATTTATGAGAGATACGCCGAAAGGCTTATGGGGATTTTCAAACGGGAACTGGTATTCACTTTTAAGCTTTGTAATCGGCATCGCTTACCTGATATACAGATGGGTAAGCGGCCGTTCACATAAGAAACCAATATGAAAGGGGCGTGTTAAATGTCACGTTTAAAAAACAAAAAGAAGTTGCTTTTCAGCTTACTTACGTTGGTGATATGTGTAGGCGTATTGTGGACCGTTGCGATATCAACGGCACAGGCATACGGAGGCAGTACTACTATCATAGAGGCAAGTGACAGAGATGACGGATTGGAGATCTCTTCGATAGACAACACCGGCGGATTGTCCGTAGGAGCAGGGACCGGCCTTAACGAGTTTCAAGGCTACCCGGATCAGGGAGACGGCAAAGCGGCTGTCGGCGGCATGTTTATCAACATGAACGCTCAAATGATGCTGGCGTTGGCTGATCAAATGGGTCAGGGCGACGCGGTAAGGAGACTTTTGGAGAATAATCTCGGCATAACAGACGCGAACGTTTGTTACGCCACGTCTCTGGAGATCGAGGTCACACAGCCGAACCGCGTTATACAATTTACGAATACCTCGTCCGATCCGGCTGAGTTGAATTTTGATTATCAATTTGTTATCTTCAACAATACCGATATCAGGATCACGGACGCGTCGGTGAGTTCCGTAGTTAAAAACGACGATTTGCCGTTGGACGATCTGCTTGATATGCTCGGATTTCTTGATCACACATATCAAAACGGCCTTGACGCGGCTCTGCTGATGAACGATCCGAATTATTCGATGTCCCGGATGACGCTTACGGGCCACGTGCAGACGCTTCTGCAGCCCGGTGAAACGTACTATCTCGATATGGAATTCCCGGCTGAAGATATGTGCGGAGTTAAGGTACAGATCACAAGCGCATATCTTACTACGCCCATGACGACGAAAACGGTATCGTTCGCACCTGCCGCATACGACTACACGGTCGGCGGGACAACGATATCCGCAAACGGTACGGCTCAGGACGTAACGATCGACTGCGTCAACGGTACCTCCGTGACGTTCAATGTCGAAGGCAAAAAACTCGGCTACTGGCTCGACGGCAACGGCAGAGTATATAAGAGCGACGATGCGGCTACTTCCGTAACGCTTTATTACGGACGCGATACGATGCAGCCCGTATTCGTTGATTCCGATTTGACAAGAGCGCTTGAGACCGGCGGCGTAACGTATTACGGCTGGTCCGACGCGATAGTTAACGCCGGAGAGTACGGCACCGTTACGCTGATAAGCGAGGGCGAAACGGATATCGCGGACCTGGCGACCAACGTATTCAGTAATGCTTATAATACCGCGACCGAGTTTACGGTACCTGCTGATATTACGTTCGTAGTACCGCATAAACCGGAAGAACGCGCCGAAGGTTATTATTATTACAGCAAATCGGGAACGGATACTACTACGGACAGTCAGTCCGATCCGTCCGTACCGTACAGTCAACTGCTGGTTCAGGAAGGTTACAGCATAAACGTTTCTTCCCGCGGCGTATTGATTGTAAACGGCGAAATGACTATCAAAAGCAGTACGCAAGGTGAAGTTGCCACAGGCTTTGGTATGATCGAGCTTGACGGCGATATGACCGTCAACGGCGAACTTATCGTACGCGGTTATATTGCTCAAAGAGATTATGCTGCAAGAACTTCCATCAACGAAGCTGCCCATAAGGGACATATTACGGTTCCCAGCGGCGGCGAAGTCAGCATCGTATTCCAGATAATGGATTTCCGCGGCGGTACTGCTACGTTTGCAACGTTTATGCAGTGTATGCCGATCACGATGTATTCGTTCGACAACGTGATGGTCAAGACAGACTATGAATACGGCAGCGTTTTCAGTGCTTATTGCGCTATCGGCATGTCCGGCATGGCGGCCAGAGCAAGAGTAGCCGTCATGTCCTCGGAGCCGAATTCAATGTTCTGTATGGAATCGGGCTCGATGATCTCAACAGATTATCTTTATGACGGAGACAGATTTGTTGTTAACGCAGAAACCGGCGAGGTTTCACTCAATTATATTGAGATAAGCCTGTTTGGAAATACACGTATGACAACGGCTGCTTATCAGCTGCCGCTTCATGACGGTATGGTCGTAAACGTGAAAGACGGAGCGACGGTAACGTTAGACTATGCGGTGAAGCTCCTGCCCGGTGCCGAAATAAACATTGAGAACGGAGCAACGGTTCATTTAAATAACCGTCTGTTCCTGTTTGGCTTGGCGGATTATAAACCTGCATACAGCCTTAACGCTAGTCATTTCCGTCTCCGCACAGACTGTTCTCTTGTTGATGGCGGAGGCACACGTGTAAGACCTACATCCGATCCTGTCCTGAAGATTGCTGGACATATAATTATCGGTGAATCTGCCGCTAATTTCAACACTTCATCAGGTTTACCGTATTCTACGGGTAAGATATTCCAGAGTGTCAGGATGGAAAAAGGCATATTTGCCGGTGAGGGTGCGGTTTTCGAGATTCCCGAAGGACTTGACATTACGATAGCAGGCGACGAAGCACCTTATACCAGAGAGCTTGTAGGAACAAGTTCGGAGCCTATTTATACTGATTATGATGATGAATGGAATGAGGTATGGACTGAAGTCAAGGGCTTTATAGGCGGAATGTCGAATAAAATTGAAGATGATCTTTCTACAGAAGGCATTGACGAAAGATACATCTCGTTTATTGATGAAGATCTCGCTCCTTCAAATGAAGGTTATATATTCTATGCCGGAGAACAGGACGGAGAGTGCGTCTGGTACAGGTACAAAATTACATATAAAGACGCTGACGGCAACGTTGTTGACGAACATCTCGTCGCTCCCGCTTATGATGAACTGACTCCGGACGATCTTACGTTCGGCACATCAGGTCACGTGATCAGCTCAATAGCCGTTACAGACGGTACCGGAAACGAGCTTGAAGTTAACGGCGCATCCGGTACTTCAATGACGTACAACGGTTATATAGGCGCAAGTTATGATAACGCATCGGTAAGCGGTCTTACGGAGTTTACCGAATACAATGAATGGCAGGGCTTAAAGCTCGACTCGCTGAATCTTGCATTTGACGAAAACTATGAACCTGTCGGTGAGTTCGTTGTGACGTTAGGACTTAAAGAATCCGGTTGGCTGGTCAACTGGACGCAGACGGCGAGCGGATCGAGCTCATCCACAACGTGGCACAGCTTCACCGATCCGACCGGTCATGCGGAATACGGCAAGACAGGCGAATTCAGTATACTTGAATATACGGTAACTAAAAACGGTTCTCCCGTAGAGGGCGCCGTTCTTACCGCAAGACTTGAAGACAATACGACTTACGTAGCGCTCGACGGCGTAACGTTCGACGGCGCGACCGACAGCGTGAACGTCAGCATGACGACCGCTTCGGATTTCGTGAACGCAAATCTCCACTATCCCGATAATACCACGACGACCGCGCGCATGCCTGTAGTCGGCGGCACGAATTCGCTGATAGTAGTGATACCGCAGAACGACGGCAGCTGGTTCATTGCCGAATCGATCACAGCGGAAGGTTTCACGTACGTTAATGAAAAAGAAAGAGTTACGCTCAACTGGGTCGGCGATATGCCGCAAAACAGCCAGGTGGATATCTACCTCGCCGAATATGCGTATAAGCTGGTCTACGACGTAACGAACCTTGAAAATGACGCGGAACTGTCGTTTGATACGGTTTATACAAACGAATCGTCATTTACACAGCTCAGTTCCAACGTCATTATATCCGAAGGTACTCACAAGTATTTCTTCGCCGGCGATCCCGACAGCAAGGAATACACAACGGTGATGACCTCCGGCATGAGCCTTTATAACATAAGCGTCGAAATGGGTGCTTATGATTACGAAGTACAGTTCTATGAAGACGATCTGCTCTTAGACAGCGCATTCCTCAGATCAGGCGGCGACTTCTATTATCTGTTCGACGAACATACCGCCTTCAACGGCGAGATACAGATAACGTATCCTAACGGAGGAAACGCGAGCAGCTTCACCAACCTGAGCAATAACGCGTATCTGGACGGAACGACGGTCGTTCCCGCGAAACTCGAAGTCGGCAGCGTACAGTGCGACGTCAACCTGACGGTATCGACGATCGCATTCGACCATATAGTGGATTTCTACGATCAGAACGCTATGCTGCTTTCGACTCAGTACGTAGTAAACGGCGGATCCGCGTCTTACTCCGCGGGAGCCCATGCGTACATTTCGGCAGCAGACGTCGAAGTCCTCAACAATGACGGACTGAACGGTCTGACGAACAGCTTAAGCGAAGGCTGGGGCAGCGTAAGGATAGACAACGTCGATGAAAGCAAAGCGATAACGCTTACGATTAATCCGTACGTTACCAAGGTACTGTGGGTCCAGGGCGATCCCGCGATCAGCTCGACCATCCACTACTTCGGCAGCGCGGTATCATCCGATATCATGTTACCGATCGACGGTTACGTATTCAACAGCGAGTTCTCGCTCGCAACTTCAAACGGCGGCTCCGGCTCTGCTTCCTACGGTTTATCGCAGTTTACTTTGAATATCACTGCACAGGGTGATTTCGAAATAACGCTCCCGCTTGATCCGTACGATCACAGAGTACAGTTCATCAATAGCGTAACGGGCGAAGTCGAAAAGACTGTTTACGCAGATGAAGACGGTTTCGACGTGGCTAACCCCGGCGAACTCCCGTATTTCCGTTACGGTCTCAGCGCAAAGACGCTTCTGAGCAACGTTACGGTCACGGGCGCGACGATAAACGAAGCCACGGATATCGATTTTAACGGCACGGTTCAGGCTATGTGGGAACGCGTTGAAGTTACAAGCTTCACGGAACAGAACGCGGTAGTTACGTTCACGCCCGCAGCGTTTGCTCACAGAGTTACGATCAACTATACCGATCCTTGGAATGAAAACATAGTTGAGACGGTTTATACGTCCGACGACGTGTTCATCAAGACGGTGACCGATATGAAGATCGTTACGGCGGAGTCGAACGACGCTACGGTAACGGCGCAGGATGATACGAGCTTCACGCTCAGCATCCCCGCAGACGTCAACCCGACCGTATACGTTGATTTCAGACACGTCGGCACACGCCTTACATTGAGCAATTTTGTAAACAAAACAAAAAATAATGCTACGATCGCGATAGATGATTCGTATTACGGTTCGTATTACGGTATATTTACTGTAACGTGCAGCAGTGCTTGTATGATAGCGTATGAAAATCCGGACGGCAGTTATACGAAATTGACAGCTCATCTTGTTGAAGGCAATACCTATCAATTTGAATGCCCGGCTAATTTCAGCACGGATATATCGATCACGGTTGCTATCAAAGGCGATGTCAACGGTGATGGCAGAATCAGAGTAACTGACGTTACGAGACTTCAAAGAGCTTTGTTAGGAACAACAAATTCCAACTATCTTGGTTTTGACGATTCATTTACAGCTTTGTTAGCGGACGTTGACGGCAACGGCAGACTCAGAGTAACTGACGTAACGAGACTTCAGAGAGCTTTGTTAGAGCCTACCAACTCAAATTATCTTGCTTTTGAGTGGTAACGCTTCGTAAATTGACCGGTTTAATGCCGACGTAGATTTCTTTCGGACCTTATAACGGTCAACGCTTAAAGGAATTTATTTAATTCAGTTTTAAAAGAGCGAATTAACATACGAGTCAACGTATGTGAAAACGGTCTTTAAAACGGCAAAGCCGCGGCTGCGAATGCCGTTTCAATACCGCGGTTTTGCCGATAAATGAGGCATCACCTCAAAAAAACGGAGTCTTCACCGTGAACGCGCTTCTCACGGTGAAGGCTCCGGAAAAGAACGCGAAGCGCGGAAAAATAAACAGGGGATCGTTGAAAGATCTCAAAAAACAAGGAGAGTATATGAAGAATTATTGGCAAAAAATCGTTTCACTTACGATTGTTCTGGTCATGGTCGTCTCACTTCTGCCGCTTTCGGCAACGGCTATAGCAGCAAGCGACTTTACACTGACCGGTGATTCGGTAGTCCTTACCGGAACGGAAAAAACCGCGACCGTAAAGTGGAAAACCAACATTGCACAAACACTTGTAGCACTGGAAGGCGAATTGACGCCGTCGCTTGCCGGAGGTAAGATCACCTTAACAAGCATAACGTCGGATAAAATAACGTTTTCCGGTATGAACTATGCAACTCCTGAATCGGGAGAGGTCATGTGGTCTGATCTTACTTTTGTGGGAGCTGCATTTGCGGCAGGGGAGGCTGTAATTACGGCAGTATATACCGTTGCCGCCGATACCGCTCCCGGCGACTATACCGTTTCATTTTCAGATATAGTTGCGCAAGACAGCGAATTTGCCGAACTTGAAGCCGACTTTACCGCTACGATCACCGTATCGGAAGCGGCGGTAGTCACGGATCCCGATTATGAGATCTACTACACGCTTACGCAGACTGCGGACGCAGGCAGCGACGGCTACAAGGATTACGACGATCCGGCTGCTCCGGTAGTTGCGAACGTTTATCTCAAATCAGCCGCTAACGCAACGCTTCAGGCGTTCGATTTCACGGTTATAAACGAAGCCGGTCTTGAAATACAGAGCTTCGCGAAAAACACGTCGATCGAGAACGGAAGCGACATTCAGTATAACACTACCATCAACAGTGAAAAGACGTCCATCCGTGTTTTGCTGGTCGGCAAGGATACAAGCACCCCGATCAACCATCCTATGACGGCCGGTACGGAGGTCCTTCTCGGTACGATCACGTATAAGTTCAAAGATACGACTGTGAACGCCGATCAACAGGATATCACCATTACCGCACCCACGCATATCGCGGTAGCCGGCACGCCCAATGACTTCGTGCCCGACATAACCGGTGACGTTCTCGGCGCCGAGATCCAGAAAACTTATGCAGTAAAATATGACGACAACGTATCCACCGCTGTCATCACCGTTCCCGCAGACGGAGAAAAAGAGTATAACAAAGCGTTTGATGTTGACTTTACGGTCGGCACGCGTGAAGGTTATACCTTCCTCGGTTGGGCCAGAAGCGCTTCCGCTACCGCTCCGGAGTACAAAGCCGACGGTACTACGCAGATCCCCGCTAACGTAAATGAAGACGTCACGCTTTACGCGATCTGGGAAGTACACACTCACACCGTAACGTGGATGTCTCAGGACGGCGCTACCACACTTGAAACAGACGCGAACGTTCCGTTCGGCGAGACCCTCTCATACGACGCTGCAACTCATCCGATACCCGAAAAAGAAGCTACGGCTCAGTACAACTTCAGTTTTGCGGGCTGGGCAGAATCTGCCAATCAGACGTCCGGTAATCCCGCCGAGTCATATGTAATGGGCGATGCCGATATGATCCTGTACGTAGCGTACTCCGAAACGCTCAGACAGTATACCGTTACATGGGTAAACTACGACGATTCCGAACTTGAAAAAGACGAAAACGTCGATTACGGCACGACTCCGACGTATGACGGAGCAACGCCGACCAAACCCGCCGACGCAACCTATACATATACGTTTGACAAATGGAATCCTACGGTTGACGTCGTTTCCGGCGACGTAACGTATAAGGCTGAATTTACGGCAACCAAGATCGATTACACGATCAAATTCGCAGGCGGCGATCATCCTGCCGACGGCGTAACGCTTCCTGCCGATCTTACGAAGAACAACGAAGATACGTTCGATCTTCCCGCTGCCATCGCCGCAGCGGAAGGCTATACGTTTGCCGGATGGAACGACGGCGTTTCGACTTATAATGCAGGCGCTCCCTATACCCTTAACTGGGAGCTTGCAGGTCTTGACAAGAACTCCGATACCAAGACCGTAACGTTCACCGCAATGTTCACCGAGAACAAATATAACGTCGTTTACGACGCAAACGGCGGTACCGGTACTCTTCCGGCAAATCATGAAAACGTTAATTATACCGAAAGCATAACTATCGGTGACGGCAACGGCCTTGAAAGAACGGGCTATACGTTCGTCGGCTGGAGCACCGATCCCAACGCCAGCGCGGATACCGTAGAATATTCGGCGGGCAATACCGTCAGCAAGCTTTCCGCTGAAAACGGCGCGACCGTAACTCTGTACGCGGTATGGAGCACTGCAGCTTACACTATCGAAATCGATTATGCCGGAGCCGATACGCCTACTCCGTCGAACCCGACGGCTTATGACGTTGAGGATCTTCCCATAACCCTCATCGTACCGACTAAAACGGGTTATGAATTCACCGGCTGGACCATTGAGCTCAAAACCGCCGGAGACGGCAACATTGTTATCGCTTCTGATAACCCCAATCAGCTTATTGCCGGCACGTACGGCAACCTGACCGTCAAAGCGAACTGGATTGAAGCCGCAGCGCCGTTTACGGTCAAATTCTTCCAGCAGAATATAACTGACGATAACTATACCGAAATCGCAGCCGATGAAACTACGATAACAACCGGTATCACCGGTCAGCTGACTTCGACCGTATTTACGCCGGCTGCCGATAAGTACGCTCACTTCCATCTTTCCACGATAGCCGGAAAGAACGAAGCCGTAACCATCCTTGCAGACGGTTCTACGGTCCTCAATATCTACTACGACCGCGATACTTATACCGTAACGTATCAGTATACCGGCAGC
>JAEEGL014729957.1_pt1 | contig 73219 bp, 52 predicted proteins | sample 9134231 | NCBI WGS metagenome assembly JAEEGL01 (sample SAMN16246548, study PRJNA631951) | gut metagenome | biome: gut microbiome; feature: rumen; material: fiber-attached | host: Bos | place: Iran: Karaj | collected 2018-10 | reverse complement strand
CCTTGACTGGATGGCCGAGCCCGAAAACATGTTCATGATGCAGAACGGTATCGAAGGCATCAACTACGAAGGCATCGACGAAGTGCTGGGCATCCCCTACGGCGTGAAGAGCGCTGACGCTGTGCCCAACGAGAACAAGATGCACGCCGGCGACATTTGCTTCATCTCCAACGGCCTGTTCTACGGCGATGACGCCAAGAACGCTGCCGCCCTGGCGCTGCCCTTTGCCGGTTATGAAGAAGACGTCGTGGCGTCCTACGTGGATTCCCTGACCGACGCCTGGACTCAGATCAGCTTCACCGAGACCGTACAGGCCGACACCGACTACAACGCCACCGTGAAGAGCAAGCAGGGCGAGTTCCTGGCCGCGGTCGTGTCCTGCGATCCCGCCGAGTTCGACGCCGTGTTTGACGCCGGCATTCAGGAGATACTTGACTGCGGCGCCGACCAGATGATCGAGGGCTTCCGCGCTGCCTATCAGGCTGGCAACTATCGCGGCGAGTTCCCCGGCAACATGTAATCCGATAACCTTTCGCTACCGGGCGCCGGCTTTTGCCGGCGCTCGGCTTTAAGGGATAATATAACTCAACTGCCCGTATTACCATGAGCGCCACGCTTCGGACCCGACCGCGGAGGAACAGGATATGAACCGTAATTCCGTAAAACAGCTGAGAGACCCCACCACCATAAGCGATACGGACAGGGGTTTTGAGGCCTTTTGCAATTACTCCGAAGTGCTCACGGGCGGCGACTACCACTGCCACGACTATTACGAGTTCTACATACACATGCGCGGAGGACAGTATTACGGCATAGGCGAAAAGATGTACAGGCTGCTGCCCAACCAGCTGTTCATAATCCCTCCCGGAATAATGCACGGGCTGAGCTTTGAAGGACAATTAAGGGACTATGAGCGCGCCTACCTGAACGTGTCCACGGAGACGCTCACCGCGCTGGGCTACGGGCGGGTGGACCTGGACAAGCTGTTCCGCTCGTATGTGGACCAGCTGAACTTCACCTTCCAGCTGGACCCGCTGGAAGCCGAGACCTGCGTCAACGGCATAAAGGCGCTCGGAAAAGCTTCCGGCACGCTCGGCGGCATGGAGCTTTACCGCGCCTACAACGAGATCAACCGTTTTATCGAGACCGTATGTTCCTGCATGCGAAAATCCCGGATGATAAAGGACTCGGGGATGTCGAAAAGCGTGATACAGGAGGTGCTGGTCTACCTGAACGCCAACTATACACAACAGATCAAGATCGACGAGCTTGCCAAGCGCTTCGGCGTGAGCGTGAGCTATCTTTCCCGTGAATTCACGCGGCTCACACGCCGCAGCGTTTACGAATACATTCTTTACTGCCGCGTGGCGCTGGCAAAGCAGCTCATGAGGAGCGATGCTACACTGAACACCATCGCCTACCAGTGCGGTTTCAACGACTATTCCAACTTTCTGCGCATATTCAATAAAATGGAGGGCGTGTCTCCCAGCGTGTACCGGGAGATGCTGCTTTTGAAAAAGCAGCTGTAGCCGCCTTCGCATTGCCAAGCAAGTAAATCCGACATAAATGCATATTTTTGCCTGCCCGTATGGTTTTTTGAAAACCGTTGCAAAAAAAACGGCGCGGGTGTTATAATCGTACCGAAATAAACTCTTCCGGAGCCTGAAATATGAAATTCACAAACGGATACTGGCTTACAAGGCCCGAATACCGCATGGATTACGCGTCGCACTGCGTGCGCCGGCAGGCTGAAGGCGGCGAGCTCAAGCTGCTGGTCGCCTGCAGGCCGGTACGCGGCAGGGGCGACGTGATAGGCTGCCCAACGCTGGCGGTGTGTCTCAGCGCGCCTGCGATGAACATTATCAGGGTATCCGTCACGCATTTTGACGGGGAGACCGAAAAGCTGCCCCGTTTTGAGACTTTTGATGTGAAAACCGAGCCCGCGATAGAATGCGGGGAGGATCATGCCCTGTTTTCCAGCGGGGAACTGACTGCCCGGGCCTGCATGGCCGAGGGCGGCTGGAAGCTGGAATTCCTGGGCAGGGACGGCAAGCTGCTCACTTCCAGCGGCTTCAGGGCCATGGCTCACGCGGTACGGGAGGAAGGCGAGACCGCTTCCCTGCAGAAGGGCGGGCCGTCTTACATGATAGACTCCCTGGACCTGGCGGTGGGCGAGACCGTGTACGGTTTGGGGGAAAGGTTCACCGCCTACGTGAAAAACGGGCAAACGGTGGATATGTGGAACGCCGACGGGGGCACCGCCAGCGAACGCGCCTACAAAAACGTGCCCTTCTACATGACCAACCGGGGCTACGGAGTGTTCGTGGAGGACACTTCAGACGTGTCTTTCGAGGTGGCCAGCGAGAAGGTGGAGCGGGTGCAGTTTTCGGTGCCGGGTGAGCGGCTCACATATGACGTTATATACGGCGGCACGCCCAAGGAGACCGTAAAGCTGTACACCGCACTGACGGGACGGCCGCCGCTTTTGCCTGCCTGGAGCTTCGGGCTGTGGCTGTCCACATCGTTTACCACCAGCTATGACCAGCAGACGGTCACGTCCATGGTAAACGGCATGCGTGACAGGGGCATACCCCTGAGCGTGTTCCACTTTGACTGTTACTGGATGCGGGGCTTCAACTGGTGCGATCTCGAATGGGATCCCGACGTGTTCCCGGACCCCGAAAAGATGCTTGCGGCCTATCACGGTATGGGTCTGAAGCTGTGCTGCTGGATAAACCCGTACATCGCCCAGGCGTCTCCCCTGTTCGCGGAAGGCAAGCGCAGCGGCTACTTTATAAAGAAGACGGACGGCTCCGTGTGGCAGACCGACCAGTGGCAGGCGGGCATGGCCATACTGGACGTGACCAACCCGGAAGCCCGCGAGTGGTATTGCGGCAAGCTTAAAAAAGTGCTGGACCAGGGCATAGACTGCCTTAAGACGGACTTCGGCGAGAGGATCCCGGTTAAAGGCGTACAGTACTTTGACGGCTCGGATCCCCTCAGGATGCACAATTACTACTCTTTCCTGTATAACAAAATGGTGTTCGAACTGCTGGAAAGGGAAAAGGGCAGGGGACAGGCGATCCTCTTCGCCCGCAGCGCCACCGCGGGGGGGCAGCGTTTCCCGGTGCACTGGGGCGGGGACAACAGCGCTTCCTACGTGTCAATGGCGGAGACATTGAGGGCGGGCCTTAGCATGAGCCACAGCGGTTTCGGCTTCTGGAGCCACGACATTTCGGGCTTTGAGCAAACGGCGCCCGCTCACGTGTACAAGCGCTGGGCGGCGTTCGGGCTCCTGTCCAGCCACAGCCGGCTGCACGGCTCGTCCAGCTACCGGGTGCCCTGGCTGTTCGACGAGGAGAGCGTGGACGTGGTGCGCTTTTTCTCCCGCCTCAAATGCCGTCTGATGCCCTATCTGTACCAGATGGCGGCGGAGGCCCACGAAAGCGGTGTGCCCATGATGCGGCCCATGCTCATGGAGTTCCCTGACGACAGGGCCTGCGAGTACCTGGACAGGCAGTACATGCTGGGAGACCGGCTTCTGGTGGCGCCCGTGTTTGACGAGGAAGGCTGGGTGGATTATTACCTGCCCGAGGGCACGTGGTACAGCCTTATCACGGGCGAACGCGTTCAGGGCGGCATGTGGCGCAGGGAAAAGCACGGGTTTATGAGCCTTCCCCTGCTGGTCAGGGGCGGCACGGTGCTTCCCATGGGCAAAACGGACGAGTCTACCGAATACGATTACGCCGACGGGGTGGAACTGAGGGCTTACGGGCTGAAGGAAGGGGAAGCGTGCTCTTTAAGGGTACCCCTGCCGGACAGCAGTGCCTATGACGAGTACACGGTAAAGCTCGAAGGCGGGCGCGCCGTCGTGACGTCCTCGAGCGACAAACCTTACAGCGTGAAACTGTATGACTGATATTAAGAGGCTTATATGGAATTGGCTTTATACGATCCTTTGTTATTCACGCGCCTGGGCAGGCAGGAGACCGCTCCGAAGCACTGCCGCCTGTGGTGGACGGGCAGCGGCATAAGCTTTACTGCCGCCTGCACCCGGGTGGAGATAGAAGTCGAGGCGTTTGATTCGGACCACGCCGTATGGCTGGCGGTGCTGGCGGGCGGCGCAATGGTCGCAAGGTTTCCACTTAACAGGGGCAGGCAGACGTACACGGCGCTGGCGGGCATGGACCCCGCGTTTGCCCATGAGATAAGCGTTGTGAGGGATACTCAGCCGCTGCCGGACGAAAAGTGCCCGCCTGTAATACATGCCGTGCTCTCGGACGGGGAGCTCAAACCTTCCGCTCCCAAAAAGCAGCTGATCGAGTTCCTCGGCGACAGCCTTACCGTGGGCGAGGGCTGTTTCGGCCCCAGATATGCCGAGGACTGGCGCATGGCCTGGATGGGCGGCGTGGGCGCGTTCCCGCACCGGCTCTCCCAGATGCTTGACGCCGAGAGGCGCGTGATCGCCATGAGCGGCTGGGGCGCGTGGAAAAGCTGGGACGGGGACGAAAACCACCGTATCGGGCTGATATACGAGCAGCTGTGCGCACCCATAGCGGCAGGCAACGTGCCTTATGCCTTTGACGGCAGGCCGGCGGACTGGGTGGTGATCAACCTGGGCACCAACGACTCAAACGCCATAAAGCAGGAGAGCGATCCTGTGTCTTCCGCCGAAGCGTTTACGCGGCGCGCTTATGAACTTATAAAGACCGTGCGCCGGCACCATCAAAACGCGCATATACTCTGGGCGTACGGACTGTGCGGCATCGATATGGAACAATACATCCTGAAAGCCGTCGAAAAGGTGAAGGCGGAGGGGGATGACAAAGTGGGGTATATAAGGCTCAGAGACTGCAACGGTGACCTGGGCTCCCGCATGCATCCAAGCCGCGGCGCCCATCTCAGGGCCGCGGGGGAGATATGCGGTTATATAAGGCGTGTTCAAGGTGAAAATACAGCTGTGGAGGCGGAAAAATGAGAGGATTTTGCTGTTTTCTGGCAATGATACTTGCGGCGCTCAGCCTTGCGCCCGCGCTCGCTGAGCAGAAAGGGGATACCGTGGAGATACCTGTCATAGAGACGAAAACGTTTGAGGTGCCCGACAACGAAGCCATGGCGTTCCTGAGGGAAATGGGCATCGGCTGGAACCTGGGCAACACGTTCGACGCCTACAACGACGCCCTGCCCAAGTCCAGGGAGATGGAGATGGAGACCGTGTGGTGCGGCGTCAAGACCACCGAAGCGATCATAAAAGCGGTAGCCGACGCCGGGTTCACCACCCTGAGGCTGCCGGTATCCTGGCATAATCACGTGGACGCAGACTTCATTATCAGCCAGCAGTGGCTCAACAGAGTGCAGGAAGTGGTGGACTGGGCTTTCAAGTACGAACTGTATGTGATCATCAATATCCATCACGACGAGGGAGCCAATTACTTCTATCCCGACTCCGCGCATTACGAAGTGTCAGAGAAGTACATCCGCTCCATTTGGACGCAGCTGAGCGAGCGCTTCCGCGACTACGACCTTCACCTGGTATTCGAGTCAATGAACGAGCCCCGGCTCAAAGGCAATCCCGCTTACGAATGGAACTTTGACGGAAAGGCTGCCGCATGCAAAGACGCCGCGGACTGCATAAACCGCCTGAACCAGGTGTTCGTTGACACGGTGCGCGCATCCGGCGGCAACAACGCCGAGCGCTACCTTATGGTGCCCGCCTACGCCGCTGCTCCCGCAAACGCGGTCAGCAGCCTGTTCGTGCTGCCGGAAGACTCCGCCGACAACAGGATAATCGTGTCTGCCCACGCCTACACCCCCTATAATTTCGCACTGAGTGCGGGCGGCACCAACACGTTCAGCCTGAAGTCTTCCAGGTTCACCGGGGAGATCGACAGTTTCCTCAATTCCCTCTACCGCAAATTCATATCCAACGGCATCCCGGTGGTGATAGGGGAGTTCGGCGCCCGTGACAAGGGCGGCAACCTGAGCGACCGGGTGGCATTCGCGGCGTATTACGTGGCCGCCGCCACTTCCCGCAACATTCCCTGCTGCTGGTGGGACAACAATTCCATGAACGGGGACGGCGAAAACTTCGGCCTGCTGCGCCGCTACAAGGCTAACTGGTACTATCCGGACATAGTGGAAGCCATGGTCATCAACTCCGCTTTCGGGAAAGACTGAACACTCAAGCGCGTTTTGTTAAGGACAAACCCGACAATTGTCGGGTTTGTCCTTATTTTTTGTCAAATCGCACATATTGAGAGTCAAAAACTCTTGCGGATTTTTTGAAAATACGATATAATTATTTGAACTGTAATATATTATGGAAGAAATCTTTTTTCGGGAGACCGCTGCGCCATGAAGAGACTTATCGCCGTTATGCTTTCAGCGCTGATGCTTATGGCGGCGTGCGCGTTTTCTGAGAATAATCAGGAGCAAAACGCCCTGCTGCGCCTGGAAGCCGAAGACGGCGTATTGTCCGGTGATCTTGCAGTGCGTTATTCCGGCGGTACGGGCTGGGTCGAAGGCTTTACAAGCCAGGACGACGAACTCGGCTGGACCATTAACGTGCCTGAAGGCGGCGCGTACTGCGTCACCGTGATACTTGCCAGCATGTACGGCGACTACAAGCTGAACCCCGTGCTGCTGGACGGCAAAAGCGCCGGCCAGGTGGCGGTCACCGGGCGCGATTTCACCCGTGCTTCCCTGGAATACATATACCTTACACAGGGAGAGCACACGCTCTCCATAGGCACGAGCTGGGGCTGGATAAAAGTTGACGCCGTGGAGATATCCCCGGCCGAAGCTCTCCCCGGCGATCTGTATGACGTGGCCGAACAACCCGTGACTCCGGATCCTTCCGAAGCGACGAAGCGGCTGTACGCCTGGCTCAGGGAATGCTACGGGAAAAAGGTGATCTCGGGCCAATACTGCGACGGCGGCATGTACGGCATGGAAAACCAGGCGGTGTGGCGCGCCACGGGCGGGCTGTATCCCGCGCTGCTGGGGCTGGATTTCATGGACTATTCGCCCTCCCGGGTGGAACACGGCACCGTGGGGCGCTCGGTGGACCAGGCGATAGAATACTGGAACAAGGGCGGTATAGTCACATTCTGCTGGCACTGGAACGCTCCCTCGCCTTACCTGACCGAAGACAGATGGTATTCCGGGTTTTATACGGAATACACCACCTTTGACCTGGGCAGGGTGATGAGCGGCAGGGATCCCAAGGGGTACGAACTGCTTTTAAAGGACATAGACGCCATCGCTGCGCAGCTGACCATACTCAGGGACGCGGGCGTACCCGTGCTGTTCAGGCCCCTGCACGAGGCCAGCGGCGGCTGGTTCTGGTGGGGCGCGTCCGGGGCGGACGCTTACTTAAAACTCTGGGACCTGCTGTTTGAAAAACTTACGTACGAGTACGGACTTAACAACCTTATCTGGGTCTGGAACGGGCAGGATCCCGCCTGGTACCCGGGAGACGATACGGTGGACATAATAGGCGAGGACCTGTACCCCGGCGAAAGGGTGTATTCCTCCCAAAGCGCCAAGTTCCTGGACTGCGTGAAGTACACTTCCGCCAGAAAGATCATTATGATCAGCGAAAACGGCTGCGTGCCTGACGTGGAGGAGCTCTTCCGCGACGGCACCGTATGGGGCGGTTTCTGCACCTGGGGCGGCGAGTTCGTGCTCCAGAACAGCAAATACAACAAGCCCAGCGAGCGATATACGGAAGTGTGGCTGCTCAAACAGACTTATTCGGACGACAGGGTGATCACCCGAAAAGACATACCGGATTTTCTTTCTCAGGATTGACATCGGGTTTTGCGAAAAAAGACTCATTCAGATGACGGGAGCGGGATGCTGACGATGAAAAAAGGATTGCTGTTGATTCTTATAATGGTCCTGGCGCTTTCTGCGGTGAGCGCCGGCGCGATGACGGACAAAACCATAGGGGAGTACGAGAACATAGTGAGCACGTACTCCATAGACAAGAGCATCCCGTCCTATGAGCAGTACAGGTCCGCGTATCCGGATACGCGCCCCGAAGAGGAAATAGTTATAGAAGCTGCTAGCGCCGTCAGGTATCTGGAGGACGGCGGGGAAACGGCGCAGATATTTGAAGACTACGACGGCAGTACGGGTGAATCCCTGCTCACGGGCGAGGAAGCACTGGCGGAGTGGGAGTTCGACGTGGAAACAGAGGGCTGGTACGACCTTGAGATCGAGTACTATCCCTATCCGGGCAAGAATTCTGAGATACAGCGGGCGTTTTTCCTGGACGGAAGGCTCCCCTACAACGAGCTTTCGCTGGTGACTTTTTCCCGTATCTGGCGCAACGACCAGAACCCCGGCGTGGAAAGGGTGAAGGACAAAAACGGCGTGGAGGAGATATCCTGGGTAAAGGACAACCAGGGCAACGACATAAAGCCCTCCCCCCAGGAGACCCCCATGTGGCTCAAGTCCTACGTGTACGACAGCAACGGATATATTTCAGAAAGCCTGAGCTTTTTCCTTGAGAAAGGGCAGCACACCCTGGGCATGCTCTCGCTCAGGGAGCCCATGCTCATACGGAAACTGGTGTTCAAAAACGCCGAGCGCATCGCCACTTATTCTGAGATTGAGCGCGCCGGCAACAACCCGACGGGCATCTGTGTAAGGATAGAAGCGGAGACCGCCCAGTACACCTCGTCCCAGATGCTGTACCCGGTGCAGGATCAGGCGTCCTCAGCCGTGTATCCCGCATCCGCAAGGTATCTGCTGAACAACACGATCGGCGGATATCCCTGGAGGCTCGCGGGGCAGTGGATAGAGTGGGCGTTCGAAGTGCCGGAAGAAGGCGATTACTGCATCTCCTTCTTCGACAAGCAGAACTTCGTGCGCGGCATAGACGTATACAGAAGGATATTTATTGACGGCGCGGTGCCGTTTTCCGAGTTTGACGCGCTGCCCTTCGGGTATTCCCAGGGCTGGCGCATGGAGACCGCCCAGGACGAGAATGAAGACCCGTATCTGATCCACCTGACCGCGGGCAGGCACACCCTGCGCATGGAAGTGGTGCTGGGCGACATGGCCAATATCATCAGCCGTGTTCAGCAGTGCGTGCTGGAACTGAACGGCATATACAGGCAGGTGCTGTACATCACCGGCGTATCGCCCGACCAGTACCGCGACTACCAGATAGAGCGCAGCCTGCCGGGCCTCAAGCAGGACCTGGAGCACGTAAAGAGCGAGCTGGAGATCGCCATAGACGCGCTTGAAAAGACCGCCGGGCATTCCAGCGACAAGCTGACGGTCCTTAAGACCATGAACGACCAGCTGAAAGACCTTATCAAGGACCAGGAGCGCTTTACCAAAGTGCTGTCATCATACAAGGTCAACGTGCGTGCCTGCGGCAACTGGATAACCCAGGTGCTGATCCAGCCCCTCCAGATAGACCGCATATATGTTCATACCCCGGATATCAACCCCCAAAATGACAAGGGCGGCTTCTTCGCGGGCCTGGGCCACGAGTCCCAGAGGCTGTATAACTCCTTTATAATCGACTATAACCAGGTGGGCAACATCGCCAGGGACGACGGCGAGAACAAGGTAATCACCCTGTGGATAGGCACCGGCCGCGACCAGGCCAACGTGATAAAATCCCTGATAGACGACAGCTTCACTCCCGAAACGGGCATCAGCGTGAATGTGCAGCTGGTGGACATGAACACCCTGCTCAGGGCCACGCTCTCGGGGCAGGGGCCGGACGTGGCCATACAGGTGGCCAACACCAACGGCCTTGCGGGCGCGGTGATGAACACGGGCAACGACACGCCCGTCAACTACGGCCTGCGAAACGCCGTTATGGACCTGACCCGGTTCGACGACTTTGAGGAAGTCGCTTCCCGCTTCATGCCCAGCGCCCTGGTGCCATTCTCGTTCAACGGTGCCACATACGCCCTGCCCGACACCCAGACCTTCCCCATGATGTTCTACAGGAAGGACATACTTGCCGAGATAGGGCTTGAGGTGCCCGAGACCTGGGACGATGTGAAAGTCGCCATGAGCGTGCTGAGCAAAAACCAGATGGAGTTCGGCATGCTGCCGGGCGAGCAGACTTTCGCCATGCTTCTGTACCAGGCGGGCGGCAGCTACTACACCGAGAACGGCGATGCTTCCGCGCTGGACAGCGACATCGCCATAAACACCTTCAGGCGCTACTGCGAATTCTACACTGATTACCGCCTTGACAGGGCTACCAGCGTGGAGGAGCGCTTCCGTACGGGCGAGTGCCCCATAATCATATCCGACTACACAACTTACAACAATCTCCAGGTCTCCGCTCCCGACATAAGGGGCCTGTGGGACTTTACCCACGTGCCCGGCACCGTAAAGGAAGACGGCAGCTTGGACACTACCACTGGCTGCAGCGGCCTGGCGGACATAATAATGAGCGCCACCAAGGAACCGGAGGCCAGCTGGGAATTCCTGAAATGGTGGACCAGCGCCGAGACCCAGACGCTCTACGGCAGGGAGATGGAATCCCTTATGGGTTCCTCCGCCCGCGTAGCCACCGCCAACATAGAGGCGCTTGCCAACCTGTCCTGGCCGGTAAGGGACTATAAGGTGCTTTCCGAGCAGTTCAGGCAGGTGAGGGGCATACCTCAGGTGCCCGGCGGATATTACACCTGGCGCAACGTGAACAACGCCTTCTACGCCGTGACTACCGACAACGCCAGCAAGGGGCGCAACGAGTCCGGCAACACGCCCAGGGAAGAACTGATGGACAAGATCTACTACATCAACGCGGAGATCAACTATAAACGCACTGAATTCGGTCTGCCGCTGGCGGGGGATAAGGAGGAGGCTGAGTAATATGAGCAGTACCACGGCCGGACGCGCCACAAGGGTCCGCGGCTACAGCCTCAGGCACGAAATATGGAAAAACAGGGCTTCATACATGCTTATGGCGCCGTATTTCATACTGTTTTTCATGTTCACGGTCGTGCCTGTGCTCATGTCGATATATCTTTCGTTCACCTATTTCAATATGCTGGAAGCGCCCAGGCTGATCGGCTGGACCAACTACGTAAAGCTGATACTCGAGGACGACATATTCACCATATCCCTGCGCAACACGCTTTTGTTCGCGGTGATCACGGGCCCCATAAGCTACATGCTGTGCCTGCTGTTCGCGTGGATAATCAACGAGTTCAAGCCCAAGGTCAGGGCACTGCTCACACTGGTCTTCTACGCGCCCTCCATCTGCGGCAACGCCTACATGGTGTGGAACCTGATACTTACCGGAGACCGCTACGGCTACCTTAACGGCATACTGTTAAAGCTCGACCTGATAAACAACCCCATACTCTGGATGCAGACGGAAAAGTACGTCATGCCCGTGCTCATTATCGTTCAGCTCTGGCTGAGCCTGGGCACCGGCTTCCTGGCGTTCATAGCCGGTCTGCAGACCATAGACAAGGGCATGTACGAAGCGGCGGCGATAGACGGCGTAAAGAACAGGTGGCAGGAGCTGTGGTACGTGACGCTACCCGCCATGCGTCCCCAGCTGCTCTTCGGCGCGGTCATGCAGATAACCCAGTCCTTCGCGGTGGCGGACATTTCCATATGGCTGGCGGGCAACCCCTCGGTCAACTATTCGGGCGCCACGATAGTGACCCACCTGCTGGATTACGGCTCCACGAGGCTTGACATGGGCTACGCTTCCGCAATAGCCACAATACTGTTCCTGCTGATGGTGGGCACCAACCAGCTGGTGCAGCGCCTGCTCAGAAGGGTGGGTGAATAGCATGGCGAAACTGGATCCCAACGCGACCGTGAAGGTCTCCATGCGAAAAGTCGCGGACAACCGCCCTGAAAAGATCAAAAAGCTCGAAAGGAAGATGAAGCGCAAGTCCGGCGAGAAAAAGCTCAACCGCTCCGTGGCCGGAAACACCCTTCTGTTCCTGCTGATGGGCATTTGCGGCGTGTTCATGGTGCTGCCGCTGGTGATGATAGTCAACAACGCCTTAAAGCCGCTGGACGAGATATACCAGTTCCCGCCCCGGATATTCGTGCGCAATCCCTCGCTCACCAACTTCAGCGACCTGTTCGTGCTGATGAACGAGAGCTGGGTGCCGTTTTCCAGGTACGTGCTCAATACCATAATCATTACCTTGGGCGGCATGGTGGGCCACGTTGTGGTGGCGTCCCTGGCGGCATACCCCCTGGCGAAAAACAAGTTCCCCGGCAAAAAACTGCTGTTCTCAATGGTAGTGCTGTCCCTGATGTTCTCCTGGACCGTTACCCAGATACCCCAGTACCTGATAATCTCCTGGCTGGGCATAAACAACACCTACCTGGCGCTGGTACTGCCCGCCTGGAGCTTCGGCATGGGCCTGTATCTGATGAAGCAGTTCATGGAGCAGCTGCCCGACTCCCTGATGGAGAGCGCCAGACTGCAGGGTGCCAATGAATGGATCATATTCTGGAAGATAGTGATGCCAAACGTGCGGCCTGCGTGGCTGACGCTGGCCATATTCCAATTCCAGCAGATGTGGGGCAATACCGGCGGCATGTTCTTAAGGAGCGAGGAATTGAAGCCCCTGCAGTACGCCTTGCAGCAGATCACTTCCGGCGGCGTGAGCAGGGCAGGCGCGGGCGCTGCGGTCACGTTCATAATCGCCGCGATACCCATCGCCTTTTTCCTGATCTGCCAAAGCTCGATACTCGAGACCATGACTACCTCGGGTATGAAGGACTGAGGAGGTGAGCGATATGAAAAAGAGTTTTCTGAAAATCAGATTCATATGCGCCCTGCTCCTGGTCTGTGTTATACTGCCCTGCGCGCTTGCGGACACAACGCAGCCCTACGATACCTACAATTACGATTACTGGAACAACATACTGTACACTCCGTCCCCGTACACGCTTGATTTCAGCGTGTCCGGCGCTACGCTTTTGTGGCAGGGCGCGCCGTTAGGCGACCTTAAGGCTCCAAGGGATCTGTGCGTCGCGGACGACGGCAAGCTGTACATAGCGGATACCGGCAACAACCGCGTGGTGATCGTGGACAAGGATCTGAAGACCGTGCTCGGCATAGTGGACGGCTTCGTTTCCCCGGAGGGGCAGCAGACGTTCAGCGCTCCTTACGGCGTGGCGGTCTCCCAGAACGGACAGCTCTACGTGGCGGATTCCCAGAACCACAGGATAGTGGTGCTGGAACTGGACGGCACGTTCGTCAAGTACGTTATGGATCCCAAGGGCGACGTGCTGGACGAGAAGTTCGTGTTCACGCCCCTCAGGGTGTCCGTTGACTACGCGGACAGGGTGTACTGCGTGGCGCAGAACACTTTCCAGGGCATAATGGTATTTTCCTCCGAAGGCGATTTTACCGGGTTCTTCGGCACCATAAACGTAAAGATAAGCCTGTGGGAGAAGATCTGGCGCCGCCTGTCCACCAAGGCGGAGCGTTCCAAACAGCAGCTGTTCATACCTACCGAGTTCACGGGCATAGACGTGGACTCCGAGGGCTTCATATACGCCTCAAACAAGGATACCGACGGCATACAGGCGGTGCGCCGCCTGAACCCCAAGGGCGAAGACGTCATACTGAGGGGCTCCAAGGAGAACCTGGGCGGCGACCTGGTGTACGGCCAGGTGGGCAATTACTCCGGTCCCAGCCAGATTGTGGACGTGGTGTACCGTGAGCACGGCATATATTCCCTGCTGGACGCCCGCCGCGGACGCGTATTCACCTACGACCACGAAGGCAATCTGCTGTATATCTTCGGCGGAATGGGCACCCAGGACGGCACCTTCACTTCTCCTGTGGCCATAGAGCAGGCGGGGGAAAGGCTGCTGGTGCTGGACAACCAGCAGGGCAGCATAAGCGTGTTTGCCCAGACTGAGTACGGCTCGCTGATAAACCGCGCGGTGGGGCTCAGGTACGACGGCGACGAAGGCCAGGCCGTGCCCCTGTGGGAGGAAGTGCTCAGGCTTGACGAGAACAACGAGCTGGCCAACGCCGGCATAGGCAAAGCCTACCTCTCTGCCGGTGACAACGAGAACGCGATGGTATACCTGCGCCGGGGCATGAACCGCACCTATTTCTCCGTGGCGTTCAAGCGCTGGAGAAACGAGGTGCTCAGGAACAATTTCAGCTGGATACTCACAGGCGTCGTGGTGCTGGTGCTGGCGTTCGTGGTCTGGAAAAAGCTCGTGTCGCCCAAACTGCTCAAGAGAGCCAAAAAGGACGTGAACGAGAAAGCCAGGCGCGAGCTGCCGCTCAACGCCCGCTGGAGGTACCTGTTCTATACTGTGTTCCATCCCAATGACGGGTTCTACTGGATCCGCCACCAGGAGAGGGGCAGCGTATGGATCGCCCTGCTGCTGGTGATAGTGTACGCCGTCGCTTTTTCTTGCAACCGCATCTATTCCAGCTTTGTAGTAAACGACATCGAGCCGCGTTCGGTAAACCTGATCGCCGAGATGGCGGGCGTGCTGATACTGTATTTCATACTGTGTGTGGGCAACTGGTCGGTCACCTGCCTTATGGAGGGCGAAGGCCGGTTCAAGGACATACTGATAGTAATAGGCTATTCCCTGGTGCCCATGATCTGCACCACGGTGCTGGCGACGGCAGCGTCCCAGGCGGTGGCGGAAAACGAGGAAGCGTTCTATTACATACTGATGGGCCTCGGCATGGCGTACAGCCTGATACTGATGCTCATAGGCATAATGCAGGTGCACAACTACACCCTGGGCAAAACGCTGATAACGCTGTTCATAACGGTGATAGCGGTATTCATCATCATATTCCTGGCGATGCTGGTACTGAATTTCATAACCCAGGTATACAGTTTCCTGCGCAACATCTACACGGAACTCATTTTCCGCACGTAAGGGGGAGGGACGAATATGGAAAACGCGGAAGAGGCAAGGGTGCTTTCCCCCCGGGCAAAAAGGATAATAGCCATAGTCCTCGCGGTCGCGATACTGGCCGCGGGCGGATACCTGTGGTGGTTTTTGGCGAACTATCGCTTTTATAACGTGTATAAAAGCATGCTGAAAGCCCCGGAAGAGTATATAGATGGGCAGGATTTCACGCCCGAAGAGGATACGCTCAAGGCGGTGCCGGGGTACAGCCTGGCGGCCCAGAACGGGAACATGGCGCTGTATGTCAAGACGGATACCGCGGAAGTGGCGGTATACGACAAGCGCAACGGCGAAACGGTGTACTCCAACCCGCCGGACGCCTCGAAGGATACCGTCGCCAAGACCGACATCCACAAGGACAACCTGAAAAGCCAGTTCATACTGAGCTATCTCGACTCGAACGCCAAGGAGGGCACTGCCTGGAGCAGCTACGCAAAAGCGGTGGCCAACGGCCAGGTCGCCTATGAATCCATACCCGGCGGCGTGAGGGTGATATACAGCCTTTCCAGCGAGAGGCTGCTGCTGGTGCCGGACGTGCTGACGAAGGAATGGTACGAAATACTCTCCGAGACCGGCCGCAAGATGACGGCGAGGTCGTACGAACTGGACGAGGAAAGCGGGCTGTACCTTATCAAGACCCAGGGCGTCACGTTAAGGAACAAGCAGATGATAGACCAGGACGCCCATACCGCCGGCTTCACCATGGAAGACTATGAGGAGATGCAGGCACTCAAGGTGGCCGAAGATGATGAGGAGACCCCGGAGACGCTGTCCTTCACCATTGCGCTGGAATGGCGCCTGACGGACGACGGAGTCGAGGCGTGCATACCATACGAGGGCATACACGAGTTCGGCGGCGGTAAGGTGAGAGCGATACAGTTCCTGCCGTTTTTCGGGGCGGCGGGCAGTCAGGAGAGCGGATATATAGTGCTCCCCGACGGCAGCGGCGCCATAATGCGCTTCAACAACGGAAAGAGCTCCTTCCCCCAGTACAACAAGAGCGTCTACGACATGGACCTGGTGGACAGCGACCTGACCGCCATACAGTATGCCGAGACCGCGCGGCTGGGGCTGTTCGGCATAATGCGGGAGGATTCCGGCATACTCGCCACCTGCGAAAGGGGCGCTTCCCTGGCGAACATCGTGGCTGATGTGGCGGGCCGCAACAACAGCTACAATTTCGCCTACTTCAACTTTAACCTGCGCAGGACCGACACCCTCATGATCACCAATGAGGAAGTGATCGTGGCGGAAAAGGACCTTTACCAGACGGACTGCCGGGTCAGGTACACGCTTCTGACCGACGAGCACACCGGCTACAACGGGCTGGCGGAAGTATACAGGCAGCGGCTCACCGAGGAGGGCACGCTGAGCGCCGCTGAGGAGGCGGGGGACATCCCCTTCTATTATGACGTGATCGGCGGCGTGAAGGAGACCGCGCACTTTGTGGGCATACAGTACTTAAGGGTGCTGCCCATGACCACCTTCCGGAACACGCGGGACATCATAGAGACCCTCGCCGGGGAAGGTATCAGCAACCAGAAGATAAACCTGCAGGGCTGGATGAACGGCGGGTATTACCACAATCCCGTGAGCAGCATCAGCGTGCTTGGCACGTTAGGCGGCAAGAGCGGGCTCAAAAAACTGACTGAGGCGGCGGAAGCTGCCGGCGCCAAGGTATACCCGGACGCTGCGATCCAGTTTATAACGGACATCGCCAAGCACTTCAAGGCCAGTCAGGAAGCGTCCCGCTATTACGCCGAAGGCTACGTAGTGAAGCTGGGGGTCATAAACCCGGTGACGCTGCGCAGGACCGGCGTCATAGGCTATAATGAGAGGGCGTACATGCTGCTTTCGCCGAAGTTCCTACCAAGGTATGCTGCGGCCCTCGCTTCCGCCGCGGATAAGCTGGGGCTTGACAGTCTGAGCCTGCGCGACCTGGCCAGCGAGGTCCACGCGGACAAGCGCCGCACCAATGTAATAAACCGCGAAGCCGCCCTGGACCTGGTGGATGAGGCGTTCAAGACCATAAAGGGCGAAAACAGGGACCTTATGGTATCCGGCGGCAATGACTACTCCTTCGGGTACGCGAACCATGTGATCAACGCGCCGCTCAGCCGCACGCCGTATCCCATACTCGACGAAGAGATACCCCTGTGGGAAATGATCGTGCACGGCTCGATAGGGTACTGCGGGCAGGCGATAAACCTGACCCAGAGCTCCGACAAGCGGGACAACCTGCTCCACCTGGTGGAGTACGGCGCTTCGCCCCACTATACGTTCACCTGGAAGGATTCGGCGGATATGAAGTATACGGGACTCAACGAGAACTTCGCCACTACCTTCTCCGCCTGGAAGGATGACGCCGTCAAAGACTACGAGTACGTGAACGGCGCGCTCAAATACGTTTCAGGCGCCCAAATGACCGCTTTCGAGAGGCTCTCGGACGGCAGCACCCTGTCCAAAGTCAGCTATTCGAACGGTGTCGTGATATATGTGAATTACGCGGACGAACCGGCTCAGGCGGACGCGCTGACCGTGCCCGCGAAGGGTTACCTGGTGGTGGGAGGTGAGGACAAGTGAACAAAGCGGCGGGCAAAAAGCGCTTCAGGCTCTCCTATGAGCAAAAGAACGCGCTGCGCGGATACACCTTCATACTCCCGTGGCTGATCGGCTTTCTGGTCTTTTACGTGGGCTGCCTTGTGCAGCTGGGTCAGTTCAGCCTGCTGGACATCAAGATCGATGCCGGCACGGGCGTGAGGCAGGACATATTCGTCAAGTTCCAGAACTACATCGACGCGTTCACCTCTCACGCCAGCTTCAAGCAGACGCTGACCTCATCCATAATCAATATGATGATCGACCTGCCCATGATCATCTTCTTCAGCCTGTTTGTGGCGCTGCTGCTGAACCGCAAGTTCAAGGGCAGGGCAGTGGTGCGCGCCATATTCTTCCTGCCCATAATCCTGAGTTCCTCCGCAGTGGGAGACGCCATAAACCGCGCGACCCAGCTGATGGCTACCGGCGTCGCATCTTCCACATCCGAGATAGCGGAGGCAGGCAGCGTGTCCGTGTCCTACTACATACAGCTGTTCGGCGACCTGGCTCTGCCGGAGTCCGTGCTGGGGTACGTGGTGGACGCGGTGAACCGCATTGCGTCCATAATCAAGAGCTCCGGCGTGCAGATAATACTGTTTATTGCGGCGCTCCAGTCCATCCCCGGCTCGCTTTATGAGGTCGCCAAGATAGAGGGCGCCACCGGCTACGAGACACTGTGGAAGGTCACCATACCCATGGTGATGCCCCACATAATCACGAATACCATCTACACGGTGGTAGACAAGTTCACCACCAGCGATATCGTTTCCCTGGCCGCGGACACGTACCAGAAGTACAATTACGGCCTGTCCGCCGTGTTCTCCATTACGTCTACGCTGGCGACCTGCATCATACTTGCGCTGATAGTCTACCTGCTCAACAAGCGCACGTTCTACTACAACTGAGGAGGGATTCAGGAATGCTTAGTTCTCGTAAAATATCGGCATCATTGCAGGGATTCCGTTCCTCGGCGTTGTATAATGACAGGAAGAGCAAAGTGTTCAACTCCGCCAAGGGCTTCCTGCTGGGCCTGTTCAGAGCGGTGATCATCATAGGCATAAGCTACGTTATACTGGCTCCCGTGATAGGCATAATCTCAAACTCGTTTTTCTCCACGCAGGACTCCATCAATCCCATGGTGTTCACCATACCCATCAGCCCCACGCTGGACAGGTACGCCATGGCGATAAAATACATGGATTACCTGCCCATACTGGGAAGGACGCTTCTGTACACCTGCGGGGTGACGCTTTTGCAGCTTTTGATCTGCTCCATGGCGGGCTACGGCTTTGCCAGGTACAATTTCCCGCTTAAAAAACTGTGGTTCGCTTGCATAGTGGTGATGATCGTGGTGCCGCTGCAGACCATCCAGTTCCCGCTGTACATGACCTTCAGGTATTTCGGGATAGGCAGCCACGTTACAAACCTGCACAAGACGGCGTGGCCCACCTTCATCCTTACTGCCTTTGGATGCGGGCTCAAGAGCGGGCTGTACATATACATCTTCACCCAGTTCTTCAGGGGCCTGCCCAAGGAGATAGAGGAGGCGGCGCTGGTGGACGGGGCGAACAGCTGGTACACCTATTTCAGAATAATGATGCCCAACGCCTCCCCGGCTATAATTACCGTGGCGGTGTTCTCCATCGTGTGGCAGTACAACGACGCATTCTTCGCCAACACCTTCAACATGCCTTCCACGCTGCTTATCACCCGCAAGCTGGACACGCTCATCAACGTCATCGCCAACGCGGAGAGGATAAACAGCCTGAGAGAACTGCAGCTGTACTTTGACGCGGGCGTGGTGCTGGTGCTGATCCCCGTGGTAGCGATCTATATAATCCTGCAGCGCCGCTTCATCGAAGGCGTGGAGCGCAGCGGCATAGTCGGCTAAACGCCGCAACATTCGGTTAATTGTGCCTTATTTCAGGCATAATAATAAAGGAGGTACATCATGAAGAAATTTGTTTCCTGGCTGCTGGTCGCCGTTCTGGCGCTCGGCATGTGCTCCTGGGTGAGCGCAGAGGAAACTGCCGCCCCGGTCGAGGTGATCGACTTTGAGGATGGCGCGTTCGGTTTCCTGGGCCTCTGGAAGGGCAAGGCGAATGCCGACGCCAGCACTCTCGAAGTAGCTGAGTTTAACGGCTCTCAGGCCCTTAAGATCACCCTGTCTCCCGATGCCAAGGTGCCCTACGTGGCTTTCAACATCGAAGGCCTGCTGGGCGAGCGCCTGGCGGACGTGGCGGCGGTGAGCGTAGACTTCGGCCTGGACAACGGCTCTGACGGCAAGTTCCACGCCGTGTCCGGTAAGTTCTACGACTTTACCGGCGAGGACAACGCGGAAGCCAGTGAGAACTGGTCCGTGTACCTGGCCAAGAAGAACCCCCGCACCATAGTGCACAAGTTCGCCGGCGAGTTCCTGCCCGAGGCAGGCAACTTCTTTGCCATCTCCCGTGAGGATCAGGCGGGCGGTGAACCCGTGGCCATCTATCTGGACAACATCAAGTTCCTTGACAAGGAAGGCAATCCCATCGCGCTGGACCTGACCGCCGAGTACGTCGCGCCTGAATCCGGCCGTGACCTCAGCAACCTGGTAGCGCTCACCAACGTGGTAGAGTTCCCGAACTTCAAGACTTCCGCCGGCGCTTGGGCGCAGGCCGGTTTTGAGATGCCCCAGGAATTCATCGACGCCCTGGTGCCCGGCAGCGTGATCGAAGTGGATTACGAGAGCGCCGACGGCTCCATGTGGATCGTATTCCCCTGGGCGGCTGCGGGCTGGATGCGCGTAGGCGGCTGCGGCAACGGTGTTGACGCCAGGAACAACAGCCACACCATCGCCCAGATCCCCTATGAGATGATCGAGCAGTTCTGCGGCGAAGACAAGAGCACCTGGAACGTGATGCTGCAGTGCGAAGCGGGCAGCGAGTGGACCGTGTACGGCGTGCGCGTAGGCCAGAGGGCCAACCAGATCGTGCTGAAGAACGCCGTTGAGCTCCCCGGCTTTACCGTTTCCGGCGCCGCCTGGGCGCAGACCGGCATCGAGATGACTCAGGAGTTCATCGACGCCCTGGTGCCCGGCAGCGTGATTGAAGTCGCCTTCGAGTCCGAAGACGGCAACATCTGGCTGGTATTCCCCTGGGCCGCCGCCGGCTGGAGCCGCGTGGCTCAGAACGAAGCCCTTATCATCGGCGACAGAGCCTATATCACCTATGAGCAGATCGAGGCGGTATGCGGCGAGGACAAGAGCACCTGGAACGTGATGCTGCAGGGCGAAGGCTCAAGCCCCTGGACCATCTACAGCGTGCGCGTAGGCCAGAAGGGCGAGTTCTACGGCCTGACCAACCTGGTCGAGCTCCCCGGCTTCACCGTTTCCGGCGCCGCCTGGGCGCAGACCGGCATCGAGATGACTCAGGATTTCATCGACGCCCTGGTACCCGGCAGCGTGATCACCGTGTCCTATGAGTCCGAAGACGGCAACCTCTGGATCGTGCTGCCCTGGGCCGCCGCCGGCTGGAGCCGCGTCGGCAACGATGACAAGGACGTGGCTGACGGCAAGATCGCTCAGGTCACCTACGAGCAGATCGTTGAGGTCTGCGGCGAGGACAAGAGCACCTGGAACGTGATGCTGCAGTGCGAAGGTTCCAGCCCCTGGACCGTTTACAGCGTAGCCGTAGGTACGGCTATGTAACCATCGGCGCAAGTCCGATATTACTAAAACAGCAATAGGAGGATATTACACTTATGAAGCGTATTTTGGCCCTGCTTCTGGTGGCGCTGATGGCCGTTTCCATGCTGTCCGCGTTAGCTGACGAGCCCCGCAACATCACACTGGCCGTGTGGTGGGACATGTACTATGATTCCGATGACGAAGGCTGGGAAGCCAATCCCGGCGCCACCGGCAAGGAATCCGACATAATGAGATTCGACAACGTGAAGGTGATCGAGGACACCTACAACGTGACCTTCGAGTTCGTCAATCCCACTTACGCCGGCACCATCGACTCCCTGAACAACTCCATTCTGGCGGGCGAGCCTGACTTCGACATCTACACCGTCGAGCTGGGCTGGGGCGTTCCCGCCGTCATGAACGGCCTTGCCTGCGACCTCAGGGACGTGCTGGATCCCGACGATCCGCTGCTGAGCCACGAAGATCCCATCATGAACTTCGTCGACCTGAGCAACGGCGCGGTATCCCTGCTGTACGCCAAGGGCGCCGAGAACCAGGTGGACCACGTTTACAACCTGGCCTTCAACCTGCAGATGATCCAGGAAGCCAACCTGGAAGATCCCCGTGATCTTGTAGAGCGCGGCGAGTGGACCTGGGACAAGTTCCGTGAGTACTGCCAGGTGCTGACCCGTGACATCGACGGCGACGGCGTTATCGACGTGTACGGCTACGGCGGATGGCTGGGCGATTTCCTGCCCTACTGGTTCATGTCCAACGGCACCTACATCGCGGCCACCGCTACCGAGAACTTCTCTTCCGCCGAAGTGGGCGAGACCCTTAAGTTCCTGCAGGATCTGTACATCACCGACAAGGTAGCCTATCCTATCCCCGAGGAGAGCGGCTGGGATGTGTGCCGCTGGCTGTACAGGGACAAGAAGGTGGCATTCTGCACCACCACCACCTGGATCCTGGACAGTTATAAGGACTACACCGAAGCCGATCCCAACCTGGACTTCGACATGGTGTTCATCCCGTACCCCATCGGTCCCAGCGGCAACGCGGAGACCAACTCCACCCAGCTGGCCAACAGCAACTACTGGCTGATCCCCTCCAACGTGGAAGATCCCAAGCTGGTTTACAACGTGCTGCGCCAGTACGTGAACTGGTTCCAGGGCGACACCGAACTGCGCGACGATCCTCTGGAGCTCGAGTGGCATTACGTGACCACCAGCAACAAGTTTGACCTCCAGGAGTACAACTTCGACGTAATGATGGAGTACGGCTCCCGCACCATGGTCGACTTCCTCCAGATCTTCATCAACGACATCCCGTTCCGTCAGTTCCTGGACGGCGAGTACACTCCCGCCCAGCTGCAGGAGCAGTACAAGCAGGTCGTGCAGGACAACCTTGACCAGCTGTTCGGCTGATCCGAGGCCTGTCACACCAAAAAAGCCCGGGGCGCGCTCGAATGAGCGCGCCCCGGTTTCGTATGCGGTTTATGACGGGCTAAGCGGATGCGCCGCTTATTGCACCGAATCGGGATCCAGCACCGCCCAGAACGCGGGCTTGGGATAGCCCTTTACCGAGAACAGCAGGGGATATTCGCTCCGCCGCCAGCTGTTGCCGTCCGTGACGCCCCATACCTGCACGGCTTCCAGAGAATCGGCGTAAGACAGCAGCAGCTTCATTATCTGGGAGTATCTGCGCGCCTGGGCCTCAAACTCGCTCTGGGTATTTTTCGTCACGCCAATATCCAGCTCGCTCACCCTTATCCGGAGGCCGAGGGCGGTGATCTTTTTAAGCGCGGTGTTGATCTTGAGCAGGGAGGGGTAGCCAACGGTATAGTGCATCTGGAAGCCGTAGCCGTCTATGGTGCCGTCGGGAATGATCTCCTCCAACAGGCGGATTATGCCGTTCAGTTTCGTGGTTTCCGGAGTGTTGTAATCGTTGTAATACAGCTTGACGCCCTCCGGGGCGTATTTGCGGGCGAAGGCGAACGCCTGGCGCACGAAGTCGTCGCCGACTACCTTTTTCCACTCGGAATCCCTGAGCTTTCCGGTGCCGTCGTCTATCGCCTCGTTCACCACGTCCCATGACACTATGACACCGGGGTATTCTTCTTCCAGCCCTGTCAGCAGCTGGCGGATATAGTTCTCAAGCCGCCCCAGCATCACTTCACGGCTCACATAGGGCTTATTCACATCATAGCCCTCGCGGAAGAACGCCTTGGGGGTCTGGCTGTGCCATACCAGCACGTGCCCGTGTACCTTTATGCCTTCTTTAGAAGCGAAGGTGAGCAGGGCTTTCGCGGAATCCAGCCTGATGGCTACGGCGGTCTCGTCTTCCGCTGCCAGCTTTTTTGAAGCCTCGATGTCGATAACATAGTCGGGTTTCAGCTCGTTTCCGGGCGTGAGTATCGCGCATTGCTCTTTCATAAGATTTCTGAGCTTCAGGTTGGCCAGATCCTGGGGGACTACCGCCATGCCGAAGTCAAATTTCCCGGCGTAAGCTTCCTTGAGGGAAGGAATATCCTTGACTTCCTCGATCACCATAGGCGGCTCGGTAGGCTGGGGTGTGGGGGAACCCAAAGGCGCGCTTACACGGAAATCCCGCATTTCAAAATTCAGGGTGGGCGCGCCCAGCGTTTCAACGTACAGCACATAGGAATCGAATTGCCCCGCTTTCCACTTGCCCTCGATTCGGGTCCATTTGCCCTTGCTGACCGTGCCGCGGGCGAGGTTCTCGTAGCTCTCAACGCCGCCCGCCGAATGTGCGACGGAGATCATGAACTCGGCGCTGTCCGCTTCATCTTGATACACTTCCGCGCTCAGCGTGTATTCCGTGCCTGTCACAAGCTCAAAATAGCGGCCCGGGGAATGCCAGTCGCTCTCCCGCCCCGTCACCCTTAAGGTGGCCTCGGTGGTCCTGTACACCTGCTGCGCGCCCCGGGCGAACCAGCCGTCAACGCCCGCTGTAAAAGTGGATGCGTACACCGTGGTCCCGCCTTCCGCCGCGGTCTGCACGCCGCAGCAAATTATCGTAAGCGCCACGAGCGCGCACATCGCCCGCAGCAGTCTTCCTGTTCTGATACGCATATGACTCTGCCCGCCTTTCAGTATTGCCGGGTCGGCCCGACGGCTATATTATAGCGTTTCTTGCGGCGTGTGTCCATAACGCGCGCCGAAAACCTGAAAGGGGGATTCGGCTGGCCTTGGCTGTGTTGCTTTTTGAATGAGTTTGTGGTAAGCTGTAAACAGGACGAGATCATCAAAGGAGGCATATCATGGGCGAAAATCGGCAAAAACACTTTGAGCCTACGTTTGAGTCGCTTAGGGAGTATTCCGCGCCGGACTGGTTCCGCGACGCCAAATTCGGCATCTGGAGCCACTGGGGTCCGCAGAGCGTTCCAATGTTCGGGGACTGGTATGCCCGCAACATGTACATACAGGGCACGCCCCAGTACGAGTACCACGTAAGGCACTACGGGCATCCGTCCAAATTTGGGTATAAGGATCTGGTGCAGCTGTGGAAGGCGGAAAAGTTCGACCCCGAAGCACTGATGGATAAATACGTGAAGGCGGGCGCCCGCTATTTCGTGGCGCAGGCGACCCACCACGACCACTTCTTTAACTATGCTTCCAAGGTCAACCGCATGAACAGCATGAACGCGGGCCCGCACAAGGACATCGTGGCACTGTGGAAGGCAGCTGCCGACAAGCGGGGCCTGCCATTTGGCATAACCGAGCACCTGGGCGCGTCGTTTTCCTGGTGGAGGGTCAACAAGGGCTGTGACGCAACGGGTCCATACGCGGGCGTGCCCTACGACGGCAACGATCCCGCGTACCGTGACTTCTACTTCGACAACTACGAGCACGGGCTGGAAGAGCCGGAGCATGCCCGTCCCTGGTACACCTCCAATCCCGCCTTCAGGGCGTACTGGCTGAAGGCGGTAAAGGAGATGATAGACACCTTCAAGCCCGATCTGCTGTACACCGATGGCGCGCTGCCCTTCGGCACGAACTGGGACGTGAAGACAAATGTATTTGATCCGAGCGATTACGTCATAGGCCTTCAGGCGGTGGCGCACCTGTACAATACCTCAGTGGCGGAGCACGGCTTCAACAACGCGGTGTACCTGCAGAAGGACCGCAGGCCCGAGATCCACTGCGTGGGCACTCTGGACATAGAAAAGAGCCAGCTGCCCGGCATAGCGCCCGAGCCATGGCACACGGACACCTGCATAGGCAACTGGTTCTACGACGTGCACAAGCCCTACAAGAGCCCGGAGCAGATAATCGAGATGCTGGTGGACATCATATCCAAAAACGGCACCATGCTGCTCAACATACTGCAGCGCCCCGACGGCACAATAGACGAGGACGCGGAGTTCATACTCAAAAGGCTTGCGGAGTGGTTTGCTGTGTGCGGGGAGGCGGTGTACGGCACCCGTCCCTGGCGGGTGTTCAGCGAGGGCGACACCTTCGTGAAGATAGAGGGTTTCAGGGAGGATAAGACCGCCTGGACGCCGGGCGATTTCCGCTTCGTGCAGAAAGACGGAAAAGTGTACGTGTTCCTGATGGGAGCACGCGGCGGCGAGACCGTGACCGTGAGGAGCTTTGGCGATCAGGATGTGAAATCCGCGGAACTGCTGGGTTTCGGACCCGTGGAGTTCAGAAAGGAGCTGGGAGTGCTGCTGGCAAAGCTGCCGGACAGGCTGCCCGCGTTCTGCGCCAACGTGCTGAAGATTGAAGTTTGACCGAACTGGAATAATAGCGAAAAGCGTCCGATACGGGCGCTTTTCTGTATGTAGGCACGGCACAGGGGAGTTCAGGCGTCGCTCACGATCTCCATGGCGGCGACGCAGCGCAGAAGTTCCGGGTCGATCCTGTCCCTTCCGTAGGCGTCCAGAAACCTGTCAGCGTATCGGGTGGTATGCAGGTTGTAGTTAAGCGACCATATGCCCCAGAATACATCTATGTGCCTGTCCGCGACGCCTCCGCTGCCCAGGTCTATGAACCCGGAAAACTCCCAACCGTCCAGCATTATGTTGGGCAGGCAGTAGTCCCCGTGGATCAGCGCGTCGCTTTTAAGCAGGCTGAGCCCACGCTTCGCACACGCCTTTACCTCCTGGGGGGATGAGAAAGGGCATACTTCCATGAAGTGCTTGGGAGCATAAATGCCTTTCGCGAGCCCTGAGGCGACGCCGGCTTTGTATGTGTCTAGCCTGTCGGGAACGGGGCAGTCCGACGGATCAATGTCATGCAGCCGTCTAAGTTGTTCGCCCATGATGCCGCACAGCCGTTCCGGGCGGGCGAGATGATCGGGATGGACGCAGTCCTCTCCGGGCACCCGGCGCGTGAGCAGCCAGTCATATCCGCCTGAGCTCGCGTAAGCCAGCACCTCGGCGGACAGGCCCAGGGAATGAAAATACCCCGTCATCGTGGCTTCGCATCCGAGCGCGCCGACGGGAGCCCTTTTGAGGAACAGACCGCCCTCGCCGTCTATGTAATACACCCGGGCCGCGTCAGAAGAGCTGCTGTTGTATACGTCGGCATGCGGAAGTAAGGACCGTATCTCCTCGGGAAAACAGGCGGTGTCTATGCTTATCCTGCTGCGTTTCATATATATCCTCTGCGGTCTGTGTGGTTTGAGGCGCGGGAGCCTCAATCCCGTTCAGCCAGATTGTATACCTGCAGTGCCGGGATGTCAACGGCATTTTTGCGCCGGTTCATTGACTTGACTCGGCCGCGGGTGATAGAATGAAAGCGATGAGAAAATGTGTCGAAAGTGGGTGCTGGCGCATGAGGACATACAGAAAAGAGGAACTGCAGGAAATAGTTTTCCCTCTGGAGGGTATCGGCACGGGCGGACTGGGGCTGTCCGGCACGGGCGCGCTGGTGGACTGGGAACTGGACGGGCGAGCCAACAAGCGTTCCATCAACGGGTTCTCGCATTTCGCGATAAAAGCAGAAAGAGACGGAAAGGTGGTCGACGCGCGGGTGCTTATGGGGGACCAGACGCGGGCGCTGTCCGGTGACACGGGCATGGCGGGCCACTTTTCCTGGGGCTATGGCAACGGCATAGAGCGCGCCACCATGGCGGGCATGCCGCACTTCGCGGACATGGATTTTACCGGAGGTTTTCCCTTCGCACGCATAGACTACCGTGACGACAGGATGCCGGCGGACATATCGCTTACAGCTTTCAACCCATTCATACCGGGCGACGAGGACGACAGCTCTCTGCCCGCGGCGTTTTTCTCATGGCAGATAAAAAACACGTCTGACGCCCGTACGGATTACACCCTGGCGCTGTCGGTAAGCAACACGTTCACGATGAAGGAAGGCAGCCGCAACCGCTTTGAGGCGCGCGACGGGTTCTCTGCGATCACGCTCTCGACGGACAGATACACCCCTGATGACGCGGAATACGGGGAACTCATGGTCTCCACTGACGCGGGCGATGTTTCATACCAGGAATACTGGTTCAGAAGCGCGTGGTTTGACGAGCTCACCGTGTTCTGGCGGGAATTCACCGCCGCAGGAAAGCTCAAAAACCGTTTTTACCCGGACAATAAAGAGGTGCGCGTCAGTTCACGCGACATGGCGACCCTGGCGGCGCATGTTACCCTGGAATCGGGCGAAGCCGGGGAAATACGCTTCGTGACGGCATGGTATTACCCCAACTTCGTCAAATACTGGGACGACGCCAAACCCATGTGGAAGCATGAGTACTGCCGGCGCTTTTCCTCTGCCGCCGAAGTGGCTGGATACTGCTACGGAAAGTATGACGGCTTATACTCCAAATCAAAGGCGTTCCAAGACGCGATGTTTGACACGACAATACCAGAGCTCTGCGCCGAGGCGGCCGCGTTCAACCTGGAGGTGCTCAAAAGTCCCACCTGCCTGCGGCTCGAGAACGGTGAATTCTGGGCGTTCGAAGGCACGAGGGCCCGAGACGGCTCGTGCGAGGGCACCTGCGACCACGTATGGGGATATCAGTATGCTCTGGCGTTTCTGTTCCCGAGGCTGGCCAGGCAGATACTTGAAACGAGCTATGACCACAGCATGAAAGACAGCGGTGAGATGATGTTCCGCACCATGCTGCCGCTGGGGTCTAAGAAATGGGACTTCAGGGCGTGCGTGGACGGGCAGATGGGCAGCGTGATACGCTTTTACCGGGAGTGGAAACTGAGCGGTGACGACGAGTGGCTGCGCAGGTACTGGCCCAAGGTGAAAAAGTCCCTTGAATACGCGTGGAGCAGTGAGAACCGCGACCTGTGGGACCCCGGCAAGACCGGAGTCATAACGGGCAGGCAGCATCACACGCTGGACGTGGAGCTGTTCGGCCCCTGTTCCTGGCTCACGGGCTACTACCTCGCCGCGCTCAAGGCGGCATCCGAGATAGCGAATTATCTCGGGGAAACCGACAAGGCTGACGTGTACGCGCGCATGTTTGAAAGCGGAAGCAAGTACGCGGACAGGGAACTGTTCAACGGCAGGCATTATATACAGAAAATTGACGTGAAAGACAGGAGCATGCTCGACCCGTACTCCGAAAAGGACCCGGACGTGTATCGGTACTGGAACGATGAGAAACAGGAGATAAAGTATCAGTTTGCCGAGGGCTGCGAGATAGACCAGCTCATAGGGCAGTGGCACGCTTCTCTTGTGGGCCTGGGCGGCATATTCGATGCTGGGCAGCGCAAACAGGCGGCAAAGGCGATATACGACATAAACTTCAAGTCCATGCGGGACGTGGCGAATCCCTGCCGCGTGTTCGCGCTAAATGACGAAAAAGGTGCTGTGATATGCGAGTGGGCGAAAGATAAGTACAGGCCCCAGATACCGATCCCGTACACAGAGGAATGCATGACCGGATTCGAGTATGCGGCGGCGCAGCTGATGATGCAGGAAGGCATGATCGACGAGGGGGTCGAGCTTGTGGAAGCGATACGCGACCGGTACGACGGCGTAAAGCGCAACCCCTACGCGGAGATCGAGTGCGGTTCCAGCTATGCCCGGTCCATGGCAAGCTTTTCCATACCGGCGGTGCTGTCCGGTTTCATGTTCGATATGAGCGCGGGCATGATAGGCTTTATGCCGCGTCTCTGCGGGCGCTTCAAAAGCGTGTGGTTCGTGGCGGATGCCTGGGGCACGTTTGAGAAGACAGAAAGCGTTACAGAGATAAAGGTGCTGGGCGGCAGCCTTAAGGTCAACACCGTGAAACTGCCGTATCTTGACGGCGTTTCGGCAGTCATCTGTGATGGGAAAGAGATACCTTTCAGGTTTGACAAGGATACAGGCTGCGTCTTGGCAGACTGTACGGCAACACAGAGCGTGCGGATAGCAGGCGAACACCGCGTCTGCCCACAGACGCATACCTGACGAACTGCCGGCGGGACAGTCATGGATCCGGAACAGCTGGAAAGAAAAATATGCGCCGCGATCTGCCGAAGCGGAGGGCTTAAGGCGAAGGAGATCGCATCGGCGCTGGATATTGACAGGAGCACGGTCAACCGCGCGCTCTACGCGTCGCCGCTGCTTAAGGAGCTGTGCTATCAGGATAAGGATTACAGGTGGCACGGCATCATCCGCCAGGCAAGGCCGCACACGGGATTGTTTGAGTTTTCGGGCTATTACGCAGCGGTGTCAGAGTTTCTTGATCTGGCGGAAGGCGAATGGATGGAGCGGCTGACTGAGGGCTGCCAGAGGATAGGGCGCAGTCTTAACGATACGCGGGGCCTGTACCACTCATTCCGTGACTGCAGGGAGCAGATGGTCCGGCTGTTCACAGATCTAAAGGACATGCTGGGCGAGGGCTGCCTTAATTGGGAGATCGCGTTCGAGTTCCGTCTGAAACGGGCGAGCCGCGTGCGCATCTACGCGGACGTGCTCGTCATTACGGAAGACAGGGTTTTTTCTCTGGAATTCAAAATGAAAGACGCGGTCGTCCGGGAGGAAGTGATGCAGGCGGCGAAATATGTGCCGTACCTGGAGATAGTGTTCGGCCCGGATTACGAGGTGATACCTGCGCTGGTGCTCACCGGGGCGGAGGAGATATTCGAATTCGTGCCCATAGGCAAAAGCGACTATATACTCCCGGTCTGTTCGGGAGACATGCTGTTCAACGTGTTTGACGAATACTTGGGCTTCCTGTCCGGAGAGACTTAGCGAAAGCCACATTTGCGATGCTTATTCTTCGGGCGGAGTCAGCCTGTCCAGAGCGTCCTGAAGGCTGACGATGCCGAACTGCCTGGCTGCCATGGCGAGCCCGCACAGTACGCCCCATTTCTGTACCGCGGCGATCAGGTGGCCCTGTTTGTTGGTCTTTTTGTACAGATCCACGCACAGCCTGAGGTCTGCAAGCACCGCGTTGAACTGCTCTGTCAGTATCTGCTCATGAATATCAGTGTTCATGATCTTCAGGTCTGCCTTTCTTCGGTCTGTAATCGCGCTGTCAAATTCAACAAAAAGTATACAGTAGTATTCGCTGCAAGTCAACACGCGAAACGCACGAAGCGTGGCGGGCGAGAGCGAAAGCAGTGTTTTTTGCTGTGCACACTTGGCGGTAAAAGCGTGGAAAAACCCGGTTTGGTACTTGCATTTACGGCCAAGTGAAACTATAATAATCTGGGGAATGATAGATGCTCACCCCTGTTTTGCATACGCTTCGGTCAAGGCCTGTCCGTGACAGACTCATTTTCAGGAGGCACCGCCATGTCCTACGACCTGAGTTACGATAAGGACAACCGTCTGATAGTGTCAAATATAAAATGCTCCTGCGGCTCGGTGCACAACGAGCCGGCACAGGACATATATGTCGGCAGCGGTATCCTCGACAATGCCGCCGCATACATACAAAAGCGCGGCTACGGCAAGCACTGCGTGCTGGTGGCCGACAATATCACCTGGGACATCGCGGGCGCGAAGGTCAGCGCCGCGCTGAAGGCGGCGGGGTACAGGGTCCACGACTGCGTGCTCAGGCGCAGAGAGCGCCTTGAGCCAGACGAGACCGCTGTGGGCGAAGTGTTCCTGGCGCTTCAGGCGGATACGGACTTCCTGGTATCCGTCGGGTCGGGCTCCATAACGGATACCGCGCGCGTGGTAGCGGCAAAAGTGGGTCTGCCCCAGGTCTGCATAGGCACAGCGCCTTCCATGGACGGATACACCTCTTCCATCTGCCCGCTGACCTATCGCGGGGTCAAGATACACCGCCCGGGCAAATGCCCCGAGATCATAATCTGCGATACCGATATACTCAGGACCGCGCCCATGGACATGGTGTGCGCGGGCGTGGGCGACGTGCTTGGCAAGTACATAGCCAAAGCGGATTGGAAGATCGGGCGCGTAATAAATGACGAAGTCTACTGCGACGTGTGCGGCGAGATTGTGACGGACGCGCTGGAACGGCTGCTGAACAACATAGACGAGATCAAAACGCGCAGCGAAAAAGGCATAAAGCTGCTGACTGAGGCGCTGCTGCTTTCCGGAATGACCATAATGATAATCGGGCATACCAGGGCGGTGGCTTCGGTAGAGCACAACATAGCCCATTACTGGGAAATGATGCAGATGTTCGCCGGCAGACCCGCACCGGGGCACGGCGCGTCGGTAGGCGTGTCAACGTTGCTCGTATGGCCGGTCTTCAAGCGCTTTGCGGGTGAGGATCTGTCCAAACTCGAGCTTGACGCTGTCTGCGAACGTGCGATCAGCCGTGAGGCGCGCGTCAAGTGGATGAAGAAAGCCTACGGTCCTGCGGCGGAGCCGATAATGGAAGAGAACGAAGAGGATTTCCTCGACTGGCAGGAGCAGCGCCGCCGCATAGAGCGTGCGCAGGCGCGGTTTGGCGAGATAAAGCAGTGCATAGACGAGATGCCGCCAATTTCGCTTATCGAGGACGCCATGCGGCGCCTGGGTGCTCCCATGACCCCCGAAGCGCTGGGTATAGACACGGCGCTTCTGAACACTTCCATGCGCTGCGCGAAGGATTACCGCACCCGCTACACGCTGTTCAAGCTCATCAGCGAATGCGGGCTGGAAGATGAATACCTGGCGGAGTATCCTATAGCCTGAACGCAGGCTGAAAAACGCTTTCCGAGAGTCCAAGCGATCAAAAAACCATTCTGATTAAGGGGTTGACCGGCCTGTGAAGAAAAGTATTCTGATGATCTGCGTACTGACAGTCCTGGCTTTTGCGCTTTGCGCCGCGATCGCCGCCGAAAAGGGCAATCCGCGCTGGCAGCATATACAGGACCTGATCGAACTCAGGGAATCAGGCGCTTCCGAGCGGAAAAGAGGGGGAGTGACGGTAAACCTCGAATGCACGAGCGAGCCCACGCTGGAGGCGCCGGGCAGGTTCGTCGCCACGGTAAACGGAGGCAGCGCGTCAAACTATTACTATGAATTCGGCATTATAGATGAGGGCCGCGATCCGCATGGGTTTTTATACTGCGGAGAGAACGGCACGGATCCGGTGCTGGACAGCGTGCAGTTGTACTCGACCGGCAATTATGTGGCGCTGGTTTGGGTGTATGAATCAGACCAGTACGACTCGTCGGTCGCGCAGGACTGGGTAGAGTTCACGATAACGGGGCCCGAGACCGCTTCTTTGGAGTACAAGGCGGCCCAGATAGTAGCCCAGTGCCGCGGAACTGACGACTGGCATACCGCGCTGAACCTGCATGATTGGCTCACTCACAACGCATATTACGACCACGATCTTGAGTACTACGGCGCGGACATCATGTTCAGGGGCTACGGCGTGTGTGACTCATACTCAAAGGCATACAAAATGCTCTGCCTGGCGGCAGGCATAGACAACGACAGGGTCACCAGCAATCAGCTGTGGCATGCCTGGAACGCCATCAAGCTCTCCGGCGAGTGGTACCAGGTGGACGTGACCTGGGACGACCCGGGCAGCGCGACGGTCCCCATGAGCGGATTGGAAGGGTACGACTATTTCTGCCTCAACGACGAGCTGATGGACTTTGACCATCACTGCACAGACGCGACATTCACGCCCGGATGCACTTCGCTGGAAGCGAATTATTACATACATGAGGGGCTCTGGCGCCGGTACGGCATAGCTTACTTAAGCGACGAGCAGGGGTACGGGATACCCAACGCGAACGGGGAGTATCAGCACGATATGCTTGCCAGCTTCACTTCCGCGGTAGACAGCGGCGAGACGACTGTCGAGTTGGCATGGGAACTGTACTGGACCGATGACCTGGACGGCTTGTATTATATGCATGACAAAGAGTTCATGCTGTTCACATACGGCATGAACACGCTCGACTGGACGGTCAACGGTGACCCCGCCGTTGTGGAAGCGACATACGCGCCCGGGTCCGGCAAGGTGGTGCTTCATGTGCTGGAAGTGACGCCCGGCGGTTACGTCGCGTCCCTCACGCTGCTGCTTCCCGCTGACCTGGTCTCTATTGGCAGCAGGGCGTTTGAAGACGTAGCCGCGAGGGCGGTAGTAATACAGCCTTATGTGGTCTATATAGCCGAAGACGCTTTTGAAAACAGCCGGATAACTACGATATACGGCTTTGAAGGCAGCGCCGCGGAGGATTTTGCGAACGCTTCCGAAGCACTGGATTTCGTTCCGATCGACGCCGACTGGCTGGCGAGCCACTGAACATTAACGGCCGGTCCGCCCGAATATTAATACGAGGCGATCTCACTTTTTACGTGAGACCGCCTCTGTTTTCAGTGTTTTGAGGTTCCCGCGCAGGGAAGATCACAGCGCGTAGGCGATCAGCAGCCTGAGCGTGTTTTCCGCGCCGTCCCTGTGGCTCCTCTCGTATCCGTGGGAAGCGTATACGCCCGCGCCGATCAGGCCGTGCTTAAGGTCGTTGCCTGCGCTTAACGTCGCTTCCACGTCGCTGCCGTAACTGGGGTATATATCCACTGCGTAATCCGCACCGCTCTTTTTGGCCGCTTCGATCAGTCCCTTTACCACCGGATAGCTGTACGGGCCGCGGCTGTCCTTGGCGCAGATGGACACCTGCTTTTCCGTGCACTGCAGACCGTCGCCCACGCAGCCCATATCCACGGAAATAGCCTCGGTGCAGCCGGCGGGTACGCTGCCGGACCCGCCGTGCCCGACTTCCTCGAATACGGTGATGTGCGCGTATATGGCGCGTTTGGGAGTTATGTTCTCATCCTTTATGTACCTGGCAAGGCCGAACAGTATGCCCACGCTCAGTTTGTCGTCCAGAAAACGGGATTTGATATAGCCGGATCTCGTGACGCGGACGTTGGGCTCGAAACACACAAAGTCTCCCACCGATATGCCAAGTTTCAGCGCGTCGTCCCTGCTTTTGACGTCCTCGTCCAGTACGACCTCGCAGGTATCCCAGCTGCGCTTGGTGTTGTTGTACTCGGTGTTCACGTGCAGGGAAGCGTTGCACAGCTGGAACGTGCCCTCGTATATGCCGTTAAACTTGGTGACGACCCGCACGTTCTCTGTCTCCGCGTTGTTGGGGTTCATGCCGCCCAGGTTCGTGAGCTTCAGCCTGCCGTTGCCCTTTATTTCCGCGACCATTCCTCCCAGGGTATCCGCGTGCGCTTCCAGCAGCAGGCCGTTTTCACGGTCTTCTCCGCCGAAGGAGACTATCACGCCGCCCTTGGTCGTGAGCGCGGCGTCAAAACCCAGCTTCTCAAATTCGGTTTTGACCCATTCGGCCGCGTTCTCGGTGTAGCCGGTGGGGGAATCGATGTTCAGCAGCGCTTCGGTCTGCCTGACGATGAAATCGGTATACTTTTTCAGCGACTTTTTCTTCATGGTCTCGATCCTTTCGTGTTGTTGTCCGCGGCAGCTGCCGCCTGATCGTTCGTCCAGGTAAATATGCTCATTTCCCCATGTTTCACGCGCTCGGCGAAATCCCGCTCGTCTTTTATCGGCGTATCGCAGCACATGCCCGCCAGGAACGGCCTCGCTCCGGCAACATGGTTGTCCGTGCCCGCGAATTCCAGCAGGCCGTAGCTTTGCGCGTAGAGCTTTGCCATACGGTTCTCAAAGTCTGTCCTGCATGCGTTTATCACCTCTGCGCCGTGCACGTGGCGGGGGTAAAGGCGTATATGGTCGATGTATCCCGCTTCCCTGAAAGGGTGCGCCTGGATTATCAGCGCGCCGCTGTCCATCATAAGGGCAAGCTCGTCCGACTTTTCCATATCCGCTATCTCGGGGTGCGCCAGATACCAGTCTTTTCCCAGCCCGTAGATCAGAAAATCCGTGCCCCGGTTGGATATCTCTACTCCGCAGAACACCTTGATGCCCGCTTTCCCGCTCAGCCTGACGGCTTCTTCGTAATCCGAAAAATAATAGCTTATCTTTTCTTCATACGGGGCGTCGGAGCTGATGCCAATATTGCCGTCCAGAAAATGATTGGTAATGAACACGCCGTCGTAGCCGGCGTTTTTGTAAAACTCCAGGTTATCCCGCACGGAAGCCTTCGCGCATCTGCTGACGGGAGAGGTGTGCATGTGAGTTTCGTATCTGTATTTTCCCAAACCGGGCCTCCTTCTGCGCCGCCTGCATTATTACCGGCTCACGGTCAGTATCCTTTTTTTAGGTCCACCATGTGCTTTAGCGGCCTGCCGGCGCAGTAGTTCTCAAAGTCCTCGAGGAACATGGACACCATCCTGTTTTTCGTATACGCAAGGGTCATGTTACCGGAGATGTGGGGAGTTATCAAAAGGTTGGGGCAGCCCCACAAAGGGCTCCCGCCGGGCAGAGGCTCCTGCTCGAATACGTCCAAAGCGGCAAGCAGCCTGCCCGCCCGAAGTTCCATCGCCAGCGCGGTTTCGTCTATCACCGCGCCCCGCCCCACGTTTACTATCAACGCTCCGTCGGGCAGCAGTGAAAGGCGCCTTTTATCCAGCAGGCGTACCGTCTCCTGCGTCTTGGGAAGCGAGACGACAAGTATCTCGGCGTTTTCCAGCGCGGCATCAAGTTCATTTACGTCTATGACGCGGTCAAACAGGCCGCTTCGGTCGCTGCCGGAACGGTTGATGCCGACCATGGAAGCAGGGTCGAAGGCGCTGAAGCGCCTGGCGGCTTCCCGCCCTATGTCTCCGGTGCCCAGGAACGCGATGCGGCTGTCCTTTACGGAGCGCACGGGCAGATCGCGCCGCCACTGTTTCGCAGCGACGATCCTGTCATATTCCGGCTGTTTGCGGAGCATCTCGAGGGTGACCATGACCACATGCTCCGCAATGGTGACCCCGTAGGCGCCGGAGGAATTCGTAAGCACCGCGTCCGGGTTCAAAAACGCCCCGGGCGCGGTAAACTGCTCCACTCCGGCGGAGGGAGAACACAGCCAGCGCAGCTTGGGCGCGTTCTGAGAGAGCCTGACGGATTGTCCGAATATGACTTCAGCTTCGCTCAGGTGGGGAAGCGCCTCGTCAACACTGTCGAAGAAAAGGGCGGTAAAACCGTGTCTCTTCGCGGCCTCGGCGATATCCGCCTTGTGAGCGTCGTTCAGTTCCCTTATGGCGGCAACAAGTATCCTGTCCATAACGATCACCTCGCTTGTGTCGGGGCATGAGGGTACGGTCATGCATGCTTCCGGTATTCTATCATACGCCGCGTCAAATGTAAACCGTGTCCGGACGCGGGCTTCAGCGGTAAATGATCACGGGCCCGTCCAGCCCGGGCGGGTTTGAGACCATGCAGGCCGAGAAACGGTCCGGCTGCCTTCGGCCCAGGATGGGCAGATACTGCACGCCATAATCATTTTTTGAGATTAAGACGCTTTTAAGAATAGCTGACGCCCTCCGTGAACTAACTGGGGTATTCCGCACATCATTATAGCGGACTGCCCTGTTTTTTTCAATCGTGGCGCGAAGCATCCAACGGGCGAAAAGCGTTATTACACGGGCCTCTGTTCTTCGCGGGTACAGATCAAAAGGCCAGATCATTTAACAATGAAACAATACCGCCGATTTAGTTTGGTTTTAGCTTGCACTGTTATAATGCGGCCATCGAACGAAAAGGAAGGCCAAAACATGAAACGAATTCATATACTAAAATGCTTAATCGCGGTACTGGTGATCGAGCTTGGCGTAATAGCGGTCGGAATCACGCTCGATACCGCTCTGGCCGGATCCTCCTATACCGGCAGCACTCCTTTTTTCAGCGCGGATGCACTGTTTACCGAACGCGACCTGGAACAGACGCCTGACCTGAGCAAGGCGGTGTATCATACGGTGACGGACGGCACCGACATACATATCACCGAAAAGGGCGTGTATGTTATCCGCGGCACGGCAAAAAACGTGACCGTATTTGTGGAGGCGGCGGACGACGCGAAGGTCCAGCTGGTGCTCGACGGCGTGAACATCACCACTGCCAACTTCCCGTGCATATATGTCAAGACCGGGGACAAAGTGTTTATAACCACCGTAAACGACAGCTCGATCAGCGTGACCGGCACCTTTGCGATGGATGGCACGACGAAGACCGACGGCGTGATCTTTTCCAGGCAGGACCTGACGCTTAACGGCACCGCCGCGCTTACTGTATCCTCCACCTACAACGGGATAGTGTGCAAGGACGACCTGAAGATCACGGGCGGCAGCTATACGGTGACGGCTACGTCCAAGGCGATCCAGGCGAACGACTCCATACGCATCTCGGACGGCGCTTTTTATCTGACCGCGGGCACCGACGCCCTGCATTCGGAGAATGACGAGGATGATTCCAAAGGCTATATCTATATTGGCGGCGGCACGTTCACGATAAGGGCGGGAGACGACGGCATACGCGCCCAAACGGTGGTACAGATCGATGACGGGGACATACGCATCACCGCGTCGGAGGGCATAGAGGGCACTTATATCCAAATAAACGGCGGCACAGTATATATCCAGGCATCGGATGACGGCATAAACGGAGCTTATAAATCCAAAGCCTACGATGTGGCTATAGTTATAAACGGCGGAGACATAACCGTGGTGATGGGTTCCGGGGATACCGACGGCATAGATTCCAACGGAGACATCATCGTAAACGGAGGTACCATAAATGTGACGGGCAACTCCTCATTTGATTACGACGGCACTGCCGAATACAACGGCGGCACGATAATCGTAAACGGCCAGCAGGTCAGCTATATACCCAACCAGTTTATGGGCGGGGGAATGTTCGGCCGCGGCGGCTGGGGCGCGAAAGGCGGCTGGGGCGGAAGGTAGACCCAAAGCGCCCAGTAAAAAGCGCAGCGCTTTTTTGCCAAAACCATGCCGGAAACATTAGCGTGCAAGCGAAAAAGCGGTTTTGGAAATTGCGGACAGCGGCCGAAAGTGATATAATACAGGGCGAAAGCACTAATGTGTTAACGTTGTCGCGGAGGGATACCATGACCGACCATGCTCTGATAGCGAAAGAACTGTTCATGCAGGGGTATAACTGCGCCCAGGCGGTCATGTGCGCTTTTTCAGACGTTACGGGCTACGACATGGCCGCCTTGGCGCGCATGTCCTCGTCTTTCGGCGGCGGGCTGGGAAGGCTGCGTGAGACCTGCGGCGTGGTGAGCGCAGCGGCGCTGGTGCTGGGCATTATGAAAGGCTATGACGACCCCGCGGACCGTGAGGCCAAGAAGCGGCACTACGAACTGGTACGTGAATTCGCCGACAGGTTCAGGGCGATGGACACGTCGATAAACTGCCGTGAGCTTCTGACTGTCGCCGGGCTGATGCCGGAGACCGGAGGCGAGCCTGACGTTCGCAGCGAGGAGTTCTACAGGAAGCGCCCGTGTCCGCGCCTGGTGTATGACGCCGCACTTATACTTGACGAAATGCTGTTCGGCAGGGAAAGCTGAAAGGCGGCGCAGGTAGGCCGTTTCCATCAAAAAACAAAAGGACCCGGGCGTTAGCCCGGGTCTTTTATACCGCTATGAAAGCCTTAAGCGCGTAAGGTCTCCGTCCGCCGCTTTGTCATCCGTGAAGCCGAAGGCTTTCCAGAAACGGATCACTGCGGGCTTATCGCTGTATACCGTGAAAGCCGCGGCCCCAGCCGCGCGGCAGTAAGCTTCCAGCACTTCAAAACAGAAGTGGCCCGCGCCTTCGCTCCTGAAAGGCGGGAAGACCCAAAAGTCAGAGATCAGGCACTCGCCGCTCACCTGATCGAGTTTGTAACATGCCGCGCCGATCCTGATACCTTCCCGAACGAAACAGACCGCGCGTATGACGCTGTCCGGCAATTCGAGCTCATCTGCGAAGACCGTTTCATCTTCCGCCAGGTGGTTTGACCTGAGCTTGCCAAACTCATCCATCTGTTCCGGCGGGATCTCTTCAAGGCTGATATCCGGCAGTTTTTCGATCTCATCATATGAGAGCTGCCCGTCGGGACTCACGGTGAACACATAACCGCAGTGGTCCGAACACAGCACTTTTGCGCCTGCCCGGGCCGCGAGCAGGCGGTCACGGTTGTCGGTAAAGCGGCGGCTCAATGTCGGTTCCCAGTTGGTGACCACGCTGTACAGCGGCCGGAGGATGGACAGGGTCTCGTCGCTGAATATATTCCCGCAGCCGTGATGCGGCACTTTGTACAGGTCAACCTGTTTTCCCACTGCGCGGGCGAACTGCGTATTTGCGCGGTCGAACCTGGGGTCTTCCAGCGCTTCGTCGTTCGCGTCGGCTCCAAGGTATATGCCGGCCCCGCTGACCTCTGCGTAGAGAGCCACGCTGTTCGTATTCTCCCCGAAGCGGATCTGCCCGAAATACGGCGAATCCGGATCCTCATACATTATCCGGATCGCGTCGGGAGCCCCGAAGATACGGAAGTCAAACGCGCCCAGCCGTATCCGCCCCAAGCGCTCGTCTATAACTTCGAGTTCGGACACGGATGCTGCTTTTGCGCACATGGATTCGCAGTTTGTAAGTTCCTTTTCGTTGAACTCCGCGGACGCCTTGTGGCCGCTACCGTCCGAGACATTCAGCCCGCTGAACTTCTTCATATACACTTTGCCCACCTGATAGCGTTTCAGCAGCGCTTCCAGGCTGCCGTAATGATCCTTGTGGAAATGAGTTATGAATATCCATTCAAGCCGCTTGATGCCCAAAGAATCCAGGTAGGCGGATATCCTTTCGCTGTCCTCAGCGAACCCCGTGTCGATCAGGCTGAACCGTCCTTCGGATTCTATAAGGATGATGTCGCGCCAGCACGCTCTTAAAAAGTGGATCCTGTTCATAGATCAGTCAACTTCCCGGATGCCCGGGTACTCTTTCTTTTTGTGTACTGCAACAGTATAACATACCGGCGGGTCCGTGGCAACAAAATGATGCGGGCGGTGTCACAGTATCCGGGATGTTCGCGCCGGGAAGGCGGTAAGTGCAGATAAGGCGGAGCCGGACAGCGTAATGCCGCCTGGCTCCGTACGAATATGAATTTCTTTATAAATACGGTAACGTGCTGCTGCGGCAGTTATTCCGCCTGACCGAGCGCGAGCAGCTCGCTCTTCCGCGCGTTCAGGTGGCTGCAGAACATTTCGCTGCCTTTTTCGTAGTTGTATATGTTCCACAGTTCGACGTATTCGGGCAGTATTTCGTCGATAAGGGAAACAAGCTCCTGCGCCTTGTCCTTTGACTCCCGGGGATGCAGTTTCAGCTTGCACAGCTCGCTGCCCAGCTCGACCATGCGCGCCGTAAGGCGTATCTCACGTTTGTATGCTTCGTCTATGGGAAGTGTTTCCACGTCCGCCATGACGCGGCGGACATATTCGGTCACGTTGTTGAAATAGAAATCGTCGCCGGAATCCTTCATGTCGAACAGGTGCGCGTACCGCGTCACGTTAAGCGGCAGAGTGATCTCCTGGAAGCACATCGTGCAGACATGTACGCGCTCGGGCTCCAGAAGATAGTAGTTGGCCATACGGTACAGCAGCCGCGAGAGGCTGACGCCGCCAAAGAAGTATTCGTCCGTATACGCTTCGGCGCTACGTATATATTCCGCTTTGAAGCTTTCGCCGTCCTGCTTTTTGCCGGTGTTCCAGGCGTATTGCCCGCAAAGCGCGATGGGATTCATGCTCCATATCCAGCTTTGGGGATGCCCGCCGCCGCCCCATTCGGTGAGCAGTATGCCTTCCGCGCCGTATTCTGCCGCCAGTTCCGCGCAGGTGCGTATGTTGAAGGTAGTAACGTCCATGCGCCCGGTAAAGCTGGTGTGGGTGTTGGTAGACGGGCAGACGTAATACCTGACGCCGGCGTTGCGGTAATCTATACAGTGGGCAGTCATCCGCTGAGACTGTATCAGCTCGTAGCCCCATTCCAGCGCTATGGCGTCTTTGGGCACCATGTGATAGCTTTCGGGATAGTTGTATATCATGTCTGACCAGAACATGACTTTCTTGCCGTACGTGTCACGGATATGGTCGCTGAGTTTGTTGAGCCATTCCATGAAAACGACGTCCTTGCCCTTTTGCCTGCAGTATTCCTCTATCTGGTATCTGCCCAGGCCGTAAGCTTCGTCAAGGCCGATGTTCACCCATTCGCTGGAAAAATAAGGCAGAAGCGACGCGTAAAGGTTGCGCATGAAATCGAAACTTTCGGGCAGCAGGGGATTTAGCGTGGAGGGCACCTCGTCCGGCTCGCCGAACAGCCCCAGGTGATGGAAATCGGGCTTTCTCAGCCAGGTATACATATGGCCGAAGGAATTCTGATTGGGCACCAGGTCGATATAGCGTGCACGGCAGTACGCGTCCAGGTCAAGGATGTCTTCGGGCGTCAGGCAGTCGAAATCTGCGTTTTCCTTCGGATAGGCGGCGTATTTGAAGCAGTCCCCCTCCATGTACAGCTGAAACTCGTTATACTTGAGGGAAGAGAGAAAGTCCAGCATCATTTTTATAGTCTCGACTTTGGGTTTTCTTCCGCGGCTGATATCCAGCATATACCCGCGGCGTGCGATCTCGGGCTTGTCCTGTATGGCCATATACTGTAACCGCCCGCCGCCGCGCCGCAGCATCTGATGGAGCGACGTGACCGCGCGGAACAATCCTTCGTCACAGCTTGCGGTGAGCGTGACGCCAGTTTGATCCACACTGATAAGGTATTCTTCTTTTTCAAGCCCGGGGCATGTGTCTGCGCGCACTCCGGAAATACCGGCGCGTACCGCCCGGAAAAAGCTGACCAGGTCGCCGTATTCTTCTTTCATCGGCAAACTGTATTCGCCTTCGTATAGGGTCAGACTCCGCGGTTCGGGAAACAGGATCATTGTTTTTCATCCCTTTCAAATGAGTAGATCAAAACCATACGATCAGATTATACCATGAACTCCTGAACCATTCAAGCGGATATGGGGTCCCGCGGAGCGAAAACACGATCGAGGCATGGCACCGGCTGGAAGCGCTCCCGGTGATAAGAGAGGGGAAGCCGGGCGGACGCGGATCGGGTGAGATTGGCAATCGTGACGCGATGTGGTATAATGCTGTTGAGACGCAGCCGGGACGGTCAAATAAAGAAAGAGTGCGAATCGTACCGAAAAACGTTTGTATCACGGCGGCACGTGCCATATGGAGACATATATGAAAAAAGTCTGTGTGATCTCATTCGTTCTGGTTTTCCTGATATGTTTTTACGCATATGCGGAAGATCCTGTAAAGCCCAAAGTGCTTGTCGCCCTGGGCGATTCGTACACCGCGGGTGAAGGCATCGAGCCTTATTACGGACAGGACGCGCCCATGGCGGAAAAGTGCAAAGACCCGGACTGGCTGGCGCACCGCTCTCAGAAATGCTGGCCCGGGATGCTGACGCTTCCGGGGGTGGAAGGAGCCCTTAAAGAGCACCGGGGCGAATACTTCTTTATCGCCGCGGCGTCGGGCGCCAAAACGAACCATCTGTTCCTGCTGACGGAGGAGGAGAAAAAAGCCGGTTATACCGCTGAGATGGAAAAAGAGTATAAACGCGAGGGGATCTCCGGCACGGCGGTGCTTGCTCCGCAGCTGAGCATATTTGACGAACTGGATGCGAACGGCCTCAAAGCCGATTATGTGGTCATGACGATAGGCGGCAATGATGTGGATTTCCGGAACATCATTACGATGTCCGCGCTTGGGAAGACCATATCCCTGCCGGGTGAAACGTACGTGGCCAAGGGAGTAGCCCTGTTGGAACAGCAGTACGAAACGGGCAATGTACGGCAGGCGATCACACGCGTGTTCCACGACGTCTCCGTCCGCGCGGGGGAACAGGCCGTGATACTGGTCGTAGGATACCCGTATCCCATGATAGATGAGAAGGCGGGCGGCGCGTTTTCACGGGAAAGCGCCGCTATCCTGAACGAAGCCAATTATTTCTTCCTTATGGAATTGATCAACATAGTGGATGAGTGCAGGTCTGATGGGCTGAATATCTGCTACGTAGGTGTAAACGATGCGTTTTACGGTCACGGCGCGTATTCGGACGACCCGTATATAAATCCTATCATGATGCTGTCCGGAAAGCAGGATCTGGTTTCTCCCGCCCTGATCAATTCGGCGTCAGTTCATCCGAACGCGAAGGGCGCCGAAGCGATCGCGCGGTGCGTGCAGTACGCTATCGACAGGCTGGAGGCTGGCAGCGAGAGATATATATTCGATTATTTCGCGGAAGACTGAATGCCGCAATCGGGATACAGCCCGAAAAGGAGCTTGAAATACTGCCGGGATTTGTGTATCATTACGGTCGTGGCAAGTATACGCGCGACAGCAGACATGCGGGAAAAGCAGGACAGAACATGAAAGAGCTGATATCGATAATCGTCCCGGCATATAACGTCGAGACGTACATAGGCAAATGCGTTGACAGCATCCTCAAGCAGACGTATCGGGAGTGGGAACTGATCATAATCGATGACGGATCGGTCGACAAAACGGGGGAGATCGCCGACAGATACGCTGCGGAGCATGAGAATATATCCGTGGTCCATCAGGAAAACTCCGGGGTATCGCGTGCGCGCAACCGGGGCATTGAACTCGCGCACGGTTCGTATGTGCTGTTTGCCGACGCGGATGACTGGATCGACGTGGAAATGCTTGACACGATGATGGAAAACGGACAAAATGCTGACATGATCGTGTGCGGCATAAACAACTGCTACCTGGAAGAAAACGGAGGCATGCTTGTAAAGCCGAGAAAGCTGTGGCCCCGGGAAGATGCCTTTTTGGCCGAGAATATTTACTATGACGTCCTTTGCAAAACGGGAACGGTCTGGAATAAGCTCATCAGGATCTCCAGCATAGGGGACACCAGATTCGATCCCGATATGAGTTACGGGGAAGATATCAACTTTCTGGTCAGGGTCATTCCGAATGTGCGCAGTTCTGTGATCGTCCCGCGCTGCATGTACTATTATTTCAAAAACAGGAGCGGGAACGTGGTCTCCACGCAGATAGACAATAGGTCCATGCAGTTATTGGAGAACGTGTTTAAATCGTACCTCTTCCTGGCAAAGATCGGCAAGGGCATTTACGGCGTTTACAGGATAGACTCGGCGATACTGGAAGTGGTGGGCAAGATAAAAGACATAAATGACAGTTCCACCAGGTGCTATATCCGAAAATGCGGGTCCGTTTTGCGTAAGACGCGGTTAAGGGACAGAGCGGATTATCTGCTCGACTCACGTTTCAAGAAAAGCATAAAAAAGAAGCTGATGTTCATGCTGATGACATACTGGCCGACAATGGCGCTCAGGTGGCGAAGAAGAGGGTAAGGATACATTCCCGGCAGAAACGGCCAAAGCGCAGTCAGCCCGTTCGCGCCGCTCTGCAGCCGCGAAGCGGGAATGACCGCACGTATTCTGCGGCAGGACTGAAAACCTGTTGTTTCCGCGATGCGGGCAGATCCTTAATATACTCTGTCGCCGCGGTCGATGATCCGGAGCGATACGCGAGAACTGAAAGAAGAGGGGGCAAAACATTCCCTCTCTTCTTTTACCGCGATCCCCGCAAAACGATACAGGATCTGTATGCGCGGATAAGATGTATATTCTCAGGCGGTCACTTGACTTCCTGCCCGGCGAAAACCACCAGGGGCGTTTCTGTCAGCGCGGTCGTGATATAATACGTGAACGGGCGGTCGGCATGGAAAACCTTGTACTGCGGTTCGGTCACTGTGCCCGGGGCGGCTCCCAGGGCATAAGCTATCATGGTCACGGCGGCAGCCTCCAGGCCGCCTTCATCGGTCTTTATCCTGGCTTTCTGCAGCATGTTCTGGATATACCAGATGTCGCCGCTCATGCCTGAAAAATCCGCCTTTTCGGGGCTGAACGCGTTTACGGCGCCGCGCTCGGCCAGGTAGCCGAGGAGCACTTCTTTGCCGAACTCGCTCTGAGTGTCGAGCTTGGGCAGCCACAGGTCGACGTCATCGTATGCCGCCAAGGCATATTCGTTCATCCAATCCGAATCGTCACCCAGCACGGCGACAAAGTCCAGACCGCCCCGCAGGTGCACCACTACCAGTTTGGAGTCGCCGTCTTCATAGTAGCGGTATCTGTCGTTTGCTTTCATCATGTCCTTGGTCACGATGCTTCCGTCAAGGCAGGTAAACTCATTTGGGAAAGTGCGGTACTTTTCAAACGCGTCTTCCCACGCGCTTTTCAGGTACACCGCGTTGACCAGCACGCATGCGTTTTCGGACAGGTCCTCGGCTATTTTCGGTATCAGCCCGTTCGTTGCCTCGTCGCACCAGCCGTTCACCGCATCGGTTATGTCAAGCGCTTTTTCGCTTCGTATCTCCGCGCCGTATTTTTCCGTGGCCCGGCGTTTGTATCCGTCAAGAAAGTCGCCGGATATGTCCTTGTTGTTCCACGCGCTGCTTAACACGCGGTAAGCGTATTCCGAAGCGGTTTTATCGTAGTACATATACCCTTCCCTGAGATCTGCGAATTCGTCGACGCTGCCGCGCACGCACGCGTACCATGCCTCGGCGTCGGCTTTTGTTTCAAAGTTCAGCGCGCGCAGGAGCTGCGCTTCAGTCTCGCCGCCCGCGCCTTCAAGCGCGAGCAGCAGCGCCGCGCGGTATGAAAGCGGCGACACGATATAGTTTTCTCCGCTGTTATTCGACCGTACGTAGTTTACGAAATCCATGTCGAACGTGTCCGCCTGCCCCGCGGCAAACGCGTGCATCGAGGCAAACAGCGCCAATGCAAGCAGAAGGCATATCATTCTTTTAGGCATATGGCATTTCCTCTCCCGAATGTTTGATCAAGATCGTTCCAACTGTATTGACGCAGAAGGCGGGCGTAAAGTTCAAAATGCGAAAACACGTCTCAGTCTTATAAACATGAAAACCCGCTGTTGGGATCACGGGATCTTCGACAGCGAGTATTATATTCCAAAATCGTCGGAAGAATAAAAAGAGGTCTGCGCTCATGCCGGCGCCTGCATCATGCTCTGTCAGGGTAATTCTGCCGTATGTACATTTTCAGCTGCAGGGGGAAATCGGTCTGAAGTATGTCATAGCCCCTGTCGATCAGCCAGCCCCAGCCGAAGTGCGCGTCTTCAGATACGGCGATATCGTCGGAGTGCCCCGCCGAGAGCTGCCAGCGATAGTCGTAGATGATGGGATTGACCCAGAGCGCGCAGCCGTCTTTGTGCAGTTTGTCTATGTATGCCGGCTGACAGAATTCGCTGTTTTCGCTGTCAAATATGACTTCCGCGCCTATATACCGTATACTGTTGTCATTGAGCAGCGCTTCATGGATGCCGCCGTCGCCGAAAAGCACGGGCATAAAGGGCATATCAGGGGCGTATTGCCTGACGAGCCGCAGGTTTTCCTCTTTCGGCGCTGCTTTTACGATCACCTGGTCGTTCATGCCCAGCTCTCTTATAAGGGCGGAGATGCCGGGGATATCGTCCCAGAATTTGTCCACGTTCACGCGGCACTTGTCTTTCATAAGCAAAAGCGCGTCCTTGAGCAGAGGGACTTTTTCGCTTGTCGCCGCGCCGTCCATATTGAGGAGCCTGAGTTTATCCACTTCCGTGTCGCGCATCTGTGAGATCGGCCTGTCGGAGCCAGTAAAGCGTTTTTCCATGCCCGGATGGAAACAGTACAGCGTGCCGTCCATGGATCTGGACACGTCCAGCTCTATCACGTCCGCACCGGTTTTGAGCGCCGCCTTGTAGCCCGGTATGGAATTGCAGGGCACGTTTCCCGACGCCAGTCCTCTGTGCGCCGCCACAAGCACGCGTCCGTTCAATCCGCCCAAGTAATCCTTCATTCCTGCCTCCCAAAGAAATAACGATCTTTCTGCCTTCTTAATTTGTTCTTACGCGTAGTATATCACATCACGGCCAGTACCCGCAACCATAAGATGCCGCGTTCGCCTTGGCTATGGCTTCCTCTTTGTTCGCCGGATTTGCTGCAACAGCGAAGTAGCTGTAAGTTTGGCAAAAAATATACTTCAAATCTTAACCGAACAAAACTGCCAGCCCTCCCTGTAAGGCGTATATATATGTGACAGCCGATGATACAGAGGCTGCACAATAAAAACTATAACAAACTGGAGATATAAAAACATGAAAAAGATAGTTCGTTCCGTTATTCTTACCGTGCTTGCGCTCATGCTGGCCATTCCGAGTTTTGCCAACGCTGAGATCCTTTCCTCCCGCGGTCAGGGACAGATCGGTTACCAGGCCATAGTGCTGTGCGAAAGCCTTACCATGCGCCAGAGCGCCAGTTCTTCCGCCAAAGCCCTGAGGACGCTGAAGTACGGCGATGTGATCATCGTTGCGAAGCAGACCAACGGCTGGGCGTACTGCGTACTCGGCGATTCCGAGAATTCGCCTTCCGGCTGGGTAAACGCTGACTACATCGTAGTCGATCCGCAGTGGTACCGTTCCGACGCCAAGACCACCGTATATGCCTGGAACAGCACGTCCGCGCCCAAGGTCGCTCTGCTTGAGAAAAACACGACCCTGCCAATTCTTAAGGTCGAAAAGGATTGGATCGTAGTCAGCCTGCGCGGCGCTGCCGGATGGATCCGCAGATAACAAAGCCCGGTGCCAAAGACTGACGAGCCCAAACGAATCAAAAAGATAATTTGCCGAATAATGAAAAAAGGCACTGCTTAACGGCAGTGCCTTTTTGTGCCCGTACGGGACGCGGCGAAGCCGAAACAGGGGAATGGGAGATCAAAAGCCCCGGCGATGCAGGATTTGCAGGGCGAGCCGAAGAATACTTTAATGCCCGAAGGGCTTTTCAATGATAACGGACAGAAGAACGAAAGCGGCGATAAGTATGTTTCCGTATGACAGGCAGCGTATAGAAAAGCTAAGATCGGCGGCTGTGGAGCCGGTGATATGCTATGACGCGTTCTATCTGGCGTTTTTTGAGCGCTGGGCAGACAATCAGGCGCTGGGATCGGACGAAGCGCGCTATGCGGACGCATATGCCCGGGCGCTGGGCAGCATGGAGCCGGTCATAGACGACGGCGAACTGATCGTCGGCAAGGCGTCGCACCCGCTTTCCCACGAAAAAGCCGAACGCTGGAGGGATGTGCGCGCATCTTACGCGGATCCGCTGGGCGTACGCATGGGGCAGGATTCACACATGGCTGTGGACTACGAGCTGCTGCTGAGGGAAGGCACCCGTGGAATAAAAGACCGCATAGAGCGGCTGATCACGGAAACGGCAGACGAGGAAAAACACAGGTATTACAGGCTGTGCGCTGCGTGCCTTGATGCCGCGGCGGAGTTTTCACACCGCTACGCGGACCATGCGGACAGGCTGGCTGACAGCTGCAAAGACGCGCTGCGCCAAAGGGAGCTGCTTAAAATCGCCCAGGTATGCCGCCGTGTGCCGGAATATCCTGCGCGAAGCTTTCGCGAGGCAGTGCAGTCGGTGCATTTTATGACCTTCTGCCTGTCTATGAACCCGTACCGCTACTTCTCCATGCAACAGTTCCAGCTGGGGCGTCCGGACAGGTATCTGTACCCGTTCTACCTTGCCGATAAGAAAAAGGGTGTCCTGACCGACGAAAGCGCGCAGACGCTTATGGACTGCCTCGCCATCCAGATAAACAACCGCGTGCCCCACGGCCTATCCAGCGGCTATATGCTGGGCGGGCGCGACAGGTACGGCAATATCGTAGCCAACGAGCTGACCCGTATGGGCATGCAGGCGGTAGACGATATTCGCCTCGTGTATCCTTCCGTAGGTCTGTGCTGGACGGACGGCATGCCCGGGTCCCTGTTAAGGGACGCGTGCGAGATACTCTCCCACGGGCGTTCGCATCCGGCGGTATTCAACGACGACGTGATCAGCGCGGGCCTTATGGAGTACGGGGTGCCGCCGGAGGAAGCGCACGATTATATACACAGCACATGCGTGGAGATCACGCCCTTGGCGGCCAGCAACGTGTGGGTAGCCAGCCCATATACCAATATGGTACAGCTGCTGCTCGACCTGCTGGACCGGGACTGGCCTTCATTTGACGCGCTCACCGAAGCGCTGCTAAAGCATCTGGACGATTCCATCCGTCGGAATTTCGAAACGCAGAATCATTTCCGGCTATTGCGCTCCGAGCGCACTATAAACCCGCTTTTGTCCTGCCTGGTCAATGACTGCCTGAAGCGGGGCGTCGATATTGAAAAGGGCGGCGCGCGCTACAACTGGATCATGCCCAGTTTTGTGGGCATGGCAAACCTGGCGGATTCTTTGGAAGTGATCCGCACCGTGATATTCGAAAGACACGAGCTCACTTTCGCGGAACTGCGGGAGATGCTGAACTCTGACTTCAATGGATACGAGGCGTTAAGGCTCAGACTGCTCAACAACGTGGACAAGTACGGCAACGACATCGACCGGGTGGACAGTCTGTTCACTTTCATGATAGATCACATCGTCAAAGAGTGCCGGCGCTATTCGCCCATGTTTACGGGCTCGCACCTTATCCCAAGCGTGTTCTGCTGGGTAATGCACGAGCGCTTCGGCCGGGATACGGGCGCATCCCCGGACGGAAGGCGTGCCGGTTTTCCCCTGGGCGACGGCTCGGGCCCCTGCCAGGGCCGGGAAAAGAACGGGCCCACGGCGTCCGTCCTTTCCAGCACCAAGTGGTCACACAAGGAGCTGATAGGCGGGGTGGCTGTGAACATGAAGTTCTCAAAAAAGACGTTCACTGCCGATTCCTGTGAAAAGGTGGCCGCGCTCATCGAGACCTATATGCGCCGCGGCGGATTTGAGATGCAGGTGAACGTGGTGGACCGGGAAACGCTTTTGAAAGCGCAGGCCGAGCCGGAAGCCTACCGGGACCTGGTGGTGCGCATAGGCGGTTACAGCGATTATTTCGTGAAGCTCTCGCCGCAGATGCAAAGCGAAGTGCTGCTTCGCACTGCGCACGAGGTATGAGCCCATGAAGGGCATGATATTCAATATACAGCGCTTCTGCCTGCACGACGGGCCGGGGATACGCACTACTGTGTTCTTTAAAGGCTGCCCTTTAAACTGCGCGTGGTGCCATAACCCGGAATCACATAAATCCTGTCCCGAACTGCTCTTCAGTCCGGCGAACTGCGTACGCTGCGGCGCGTGCGCGCAGGTGTGCCACGAAAAGCTTCACTCGATAAGCGGATCAGGCCATAGCTTTGACCGCGCTTTGTGCCGCGCCTGCGGTGCCTGCGCGGCAGTATGCCCCACAGGCGCGCTGGAGCTGTCCGGAAAGGAAGCCGACGCTGACGAAGTGTTTGCCCGGGTGCTGCGGGACGCAGAGTTCTACCGCGCGGGCTCGGGCGGTTTGACGCTCTCCGGCGGCGAACCCATGGCGCAGCCGGCGTTCGCGCTGGAGCTTGCCCGCAAAGCCCGTGAAGCGGGCATTCACGTATGCGTGGAGACCTGCGGATACTGCGACAGGGGAGACCTTAAGAAAATGCTGCCCTATACGGATCTTTTTCTGTACGACTTCAAGCTCGCGGACAGCGAAGCACACAAGCGCTGGACCGGCGCGGACAATGCCCTGATATTGGATAATCTTGCCTTCCTGAACGAGTCCGGGGCCGGTATAGTGCTGCGCTGCCCGATCATTCCGGGCGTCAACTTCACAGAAGAGCATTTCGATTCGATCTGGCGTATATCGCAACTGTATCCCGCCATCAGGCAGATAGATCTGGAACCGTACCATCCGCTCGGAATACAGAAAAGCCTGCGCCTCGGCCGCGCTGCCGGGTTTGAGCTTGACGGGTTTCTGGAACGCGACCGGCTGGAAGAATATGCGAGCCGGCTCGGAAGCCGGGTGCCAATACAGGTCCATATCATTTGATGCATAAATGAACCAGCCGCCGGAATCCCCAGACGGACGCCGGCGGCTTTATGATCCGGCCGGATCTTGCGGACCCGGCCGTTTGTTTTATCTTAAAACCAATATGTTCGTCAGCTCGAAATTCGTTCCTTTGTGGTCCGGCGTGTTGCCGTGTATGATTCTCATATGCAGGCGATGCGCCGCCGGGGGAAGGTCTTCCGCGATGACATACGGTCTCAGCCAGCCGCGATCACCGCACCATGTCGGCCGGTCACGGTCGGAGCGCGTTACCGGTCCGCCGTCGACGCTGTACTCAAACTCACAGCTTAAGCGGCCAAAGTCGAATACCAGCACGCATCCGGTGCCGGTAAAGTCGATATCCAGCTCAGCGCCCACGGCTGAAGTGCACGCCACATAATCAACAAAGGCATCAGTCGAACAGCGCTTGATATAAAAGGGATGCGTGACTGCGAGCGATCTTACCGGTATGGATACCGCGTTTTCCCAGCTCCAGGCCGGATTAAGGGCGGGAGGGAGGGCAGGAATGCAGCCTTCTTTTTCAAGCGCTGCTCCAAACAGCTGCCATACGCACCGGGCGTAGAGCTCGCTGCCCCTGTACTGGGGATGCAGTCCGTCCGGGAGCCATTCCTCAAAGCGTATCATACCGTTCTTCAGGCACTCAAATGCGTATTTCCCGGGCCAGCATGAACTTATACGGTAATGGTCCGCCAGCTGCTCATACTCGGCTATCACAGGCGGCTCGGTCCCGCGCATCAGGTCCTCATACATGTCCTGGCAATATGTATATACCAGTATAACGTCACAGCCGCCGTTTGCCGTAAGCAGCTTGCGGATAATGCCTTCCATGGCGCCCATGCGGTCTTTGGTGGGAGTTCCCATGTCGTTGACGGCATACTCGATAAAGACCAGGTCGCAGTCTTTCTCAAGTATATCGCGCTCAAGGCGGATGAACCCAAGGTCGCTGCCTGTGGCGCCTATGGCGGCGTTCTCGGAAACCACGGTCAGATCCCTGAAAGCGTTCGTAAGCAGATGAATGAACGGGTCGCCCCAATTGTGCGGCACCCGGGACTGGGTGATCGATCCGCCGAGGAAACCGATCGTGAGCTGTTTACCGGCGATTGCTTTCTCTGTACGGGTGAGGGCGCTGCGCAGCACATAGTTTTCCATGTCTCTTTCTCCTCTTGCCAAACGGCCTGCCTGTGATCCATTCCGTTTCGTACGGCGGTAATCGGGTCATTCCGACAGCTTTATTCTACTCCTTCCGGAGATTTTGTCAAACTTATTATAGCGGCAGCTCGATCTTTCGCTGCCGCCGTGAGGATGCCGGAGTATGGACAGATGGCTGACCTGTGTGGTACAATACCGGCGGACAGACGGTTATTGCCGCTATGACAGTGACCGAACGGAGGGCAGTTTTATGAAAAACCTCTTTGCCTTATTGCCGTGTCGGCGGGAGAGCTGCTGCCCCCCCCTGCCGATCGAAACCCGCGGCGCGGATAGTATAAAAAAGTCCGGCTGGATCAATTTCAAATGCTGACAAAGACATACAAAAATGGGGGGGACACAGGTCTATGGAAAGAAAAGTCAGGATCGGCGTTTTCGGCGCGTACCGCGGAATGACCATGATATCGGTGCTGCTCAGGCATCCGGAGGCGGAGCTCGTGGCTATCTGCGATAAGTTCGCTCCCGCGCTAAAAAAAGCCGGCGACGCCGCAAAACAAGCCGGGCTCAGCATAGCGCTGTATGAGGATTTTGAGGACTTTTTCCGGCATGACATGGATGCTGTCGTGCTAGCCAATTACGCGAACGAGCACGCCACTTTCGCCATCAGGCTGCTTCGCAGCGGACGGCATGTGCTCAGCGAGGTGCTCCCGTGCGAGACCATGGCCCAGGCCGTTGAGCTGATAGAGGCCGTGGAGGAGAGCGGCAAGGTGTACGCGTATGCCGAAAACTACTGCTATATGTGGCACACGTTCGAGATGCGGGAAAGGTACGCGCGCGGAGATATAGGGGAAGTGATGTACGCCGAAGGCGAATACATCCACGACTGCTCCGCTATATGGCCGAGCATAACCTACGGCCAGAAAGACCACTGGCGCAACAACATGTTCCCGACGTTTTACTGCACCCACTCCATAGGTCCCATGCTGTATATAACAGGCCGGCGTCCCGTGCAGGTCACGGGCTTTATCACCCAGCGCAACCAGACCGTGCCGCCGCTGGGCTTAAAAAGCGGCGACTGCGCGGGGATCGAAATATTGACATTGGATAACGGCGCGATATGCAAAAGCGTGCACGGCCACCTGAAGCGGGAACCCGGCAGCATCAACTATGAGATCTACGGCACCAAAGGCTCGATGGAGTCGGAAAGGTTCACGCCAAGCTACGCCCAAAATGGGCAGGGAGCCGAACTTCAGGTTTACCGGGAGGGCGAAAAGCTGTGTGTCGGCACGACCGAGCGCTACCGCCCCGAACGGCAGGCCGTTGCCGCCGATATGGCGGGAAAGTTTTCAGGCCACGGGGGCAGCGACTTCTACCCGACGCATTTCTTTATCGAGCGCATACTCGGGAACCCCGACGGCATCAAGTATTCCATAGACGTATACCGGGCCGTGGACATGGGCATCTGCGGCATACTGGCCTATCGCTCGACCCTAAACGGCAACGCGCCTGTGCACGTGCCCGACCTGAGGAACCGGGCCGAACGCGATATGTGGCGAAACGACAATGCCTGCACCAATCCCAAGATCGCCAAGGGTGAGGATCTGCTGCCGTGCTATCCCGGTGGCAGCATGGAATATCCGGACAGCGTATACGAGAACGTGCGCAGGCTTTGGCTTGACGGCAGGAACGCAGAGTAGCCGCTGCGAGGGACTTACCACGGTTCAACGACAAAGCGCCGCCGGAATTCATCCTGAGATGGACGCCGGCGGCGCTACAGTTTTCGTCAGTATTCTAACTCATCAGTTATTTTTTTAGCACATCAGATACATCTGAAAATGGCAGACGGGATTTGCTGTCCGCCACAGCGGGGGCGACCCGCTATACGCTTACGTTCAGGCGCTGCAGCACATCGCGCCTGAGGGTGCGCCAGTCCTGCTCACAGTCCCAGGCAAGCTCCGCGTACAGCGCTGCCGGAAGCGGGATCTCCCGCTCAAACAGCCCGTTTTCCACGAGGTTATATACCGCCGTGTCCGTCCGATCAGCGTACAGGCGCATAATATCCCGGCAGAGTTCACCGTGGTCCAGCCATTCTCCGGATATATAGCGCCAGATCTCGCGTATGGGCGGCAGAATGGTCCTGATCTTCATTTCGTCGGCACAGCCCAGAGTCTCGGGGCCTGTCTGGTGCTTGAACGAAGGCCAGTTGAGCTGGATCATGGCTTTGAATACCGCGCCTGTCGCCGCGCCCTGCCTTAACGCCAGCAGCTTTTCGGTAAAAGCCTTCGTTGCTTCCGTGTCGCCGATCACGCCCGGAGACGAGTGATAGGGGAACCCGCCGCAGTTCTCCCAAATTATCTCCACGCGGGGATCGACCCGGGCAATGATATCCAGATGGTTTTTTACGGAATCCGCGTGCAGGCCGAACTGCAGCCGGAGCTTCGGGTGCTTTTCCAGCAGCCTTGCGGCCGTGCGGTTTACGAAACCGACCACGGCGTCCGCGATGAGTACGCCGTCCAGCGTCTCCTGTGAGGTCTCGGTAAAGCTCTGGAAGTAGATGCCGTCCCCTTCCAGGGCGGCGTACTGGTTTTCGTAGGTCTCGATGATGCGCCGCGCCGCTTCTTCAGATGTGTCGAGACGCATCGTGGTGTCCCAGCCCCAGGCGTATCCCCAGATTATATGGATGCCCAGCTCGTGGGCGCGGGAAACGATCTCCCGCCCGTTTATCGGCGCGAAATCGTTCCAGATGATCAATTCGTTCAGCCTCAGCCGCGCCATGTTTTCAAGGTATCCGCGCCAGTCGTATATGGCAAGGCCCCAGGTCCACAGGCCGCGGCGCTGTATGCGGGGCGCGCTCGTATACTCAGCGGGCGGGAGAGCGCCGTCAGTGAACAGCGTGCGATAGTAATACGGATCCGCCACCGTGCCGGAGATACGGGCTCGGGGCAGATACCTGTGGCAAAAATCCATTACGCCGTAACTGAGCGAAACGGGATCTCCGCCTTCGATAAACACGTCCTGCCGCCCGTCCGCAGGAATAGCGACTTCCACACGGTATCCGTTTTCGGGCACATGGTCTTTCAGCACCGAGAGATGTACGGCGTTGGCGCCGCTGCCTTCCGTGCCAAGGCCAGGCGTCCGGTGTGTATGGGATGAGATCACGCGGGACAATTCGTTCAGGGCGAAGCTTATCTGCCCGTCTGAAACTCCGTGAAGCCGTATCTGCCAGTCGTTCATATTTTTCCGCTCCCGATCCTTCGCTTTCAGGCTCAGTACTCAGCCCGGTTCTTTTCCGCTGCCTGTATCGAGCTTCCACGTGCCCTTATCCATGTCGACTTCTATGCGGGTGCCGTCAGAGTAAAGGCAGGCCTGCCTTGCGCCGTCCGCGCTTACGAACTCGTGGCGCAGCATTTCGGCATAAAACAGCTTTTCGGACACGGCGCAGGCGGCCTCGACCTGAGAAATGACGGTCTGATCCGCGTCTATAGGGCAGTAAACGGGCCCGGCGTTCAGTATTCCGTACAGATAGGTGCTCTGGCTGCCGGGCAGTCCGCTTCCGCCTTTCTCCCCAGGCAGGCCTATCCACGGGATAAGCACGCAGTCGTGATACACCAGGTTGAACAGGGGAATGGGTCTCGCGCGCCCGGGATCATTTACTTCGTCTCCCATAAAGGGCGAATGATGGCACAGCACCTGGGAAGGCAGTATGCAGTCCAGCGTCTCTTCAGAGGAGGGTATGATGCCCCGGGCGGTCAGTATGTCCAGGCATTCCCTGCGATACGCCACACTTTGCTCGCGGCTCATGCGGTGACGGGGATTGAAGCACTCGTCCAGTTCCGCCAGAGAAAACACGTCCAGATAAGAGCTGTCCGGTTTTATACCCATCTGCTCCAGCAGGTTATAGTTCTGCCTTACGTATCCCACGGCTTTTTGCGCGCACAGATAAGCGTAGTGGCCGCCTGCCCATATGTGATTGTGGGAATGGGAACCGTCCAGGTTCTGCCGCGCCTCGTCGAAGGTGAAAAACGCGGTGTCATAGTAATAATCGCGGTACTGATCGTGTATGCCGAACAGGTAGCCGCACTCCCTGACCGCGTTCATTAAGCTGATCATGCCTTCGGTGCCGCCGGCTTTAGGGCTGGGAGGCAGGGGAGAAGGATGCAGATTGTCGTAGCCGCGGAAGCCCCAGCCGTCAAAGTGGGTGTAGGCTTTTTTAAGACCTTTCTGCTTAAGCTGCCTTATCTGAGCGGCGCGCTCGTAAAACGTCACGCAGCTGTCGTTGAATTCGGGCTCGTCCGGCCTGTAAAAGCGGGAGTCCGGCGAAATGTGCCGGGTCAGCCCTGTGTGGATCACAGGACAGCCCGGCAGCCTGCCCACGAGGGGATTAAGCGCCTGCTTCGCCCTCAGTGTCATGAGTGCGCCCTTGTTTTTGACATACGCGCGGTAACGCTTTGCCACGTCGTTGTAGTCGCCCCTGAAAAAGCTGTATATCATGCGCCTTTGATACCTGAGCGTGCCAAGCGACGGGCGCCATATGGGCCAGACCTTGCCGTCAGCGTAATCGTAAGAGGCGTCGTAGGGCGTATCGTACACCGCCAGGAAAGCGCTGCCGTTTGTGTCCGTAAAGCCGAACATGGGCATATACGCCGTGCGCTCGAATATCTTGCTCTTTTCCGCCCTGAAATCGCTGTCGAAGGGCACGAGCTCTCCCTGCGAGCGCGGCAGCACGGTGTATCCGCCCGCCGTCTGCCAGGGTGAGGGATAGTACAGGTATTCTATCTCCCCGGGCTTGTCGCCTTCCGCCCAGATCTCAAACGTGAGCTCCCCGGTGGTCTTTTCCCCGCTGATCCTGCTGTGCAGAGTCATTTCGCTGCCCGGGATGCCGCAGTAATCGGCGTATATGTCGTCGCTCACCGCGGCTTCGTTCGCGCAGGCTGAATACGGCGGCGGAAGCGTGACCTTCCGGCCGTCCGAAAACACTATGCACGGCTCCAGCTTCATCGTCCAGCTGCCGGAACCATTCTCATACGTGAATGTTCCGCTGACATAATCCACACTCAGCATGTACGTTTCCCGTTTTATGCGAAAATCCATCGGCCACACTCCTTTATCACGGGTTTTTGTTTTGGATCTCACTGCTTAACTACATTATAGTACCTGCACCGTGTTTATGCAAACGCTGCTTTTCCGTTTGAGATACCAAGAACAGGCGATGATCCTCAGGTCGGTATCTAAATGGCGGGGGAGCTGCCTGTTTTCCGGCAAACATATGCGAAGCGGCAGGATTTACGCGCATGCTTGTTGAATTATCAGCTATCATTCAGCATAAGGAGCGCCTGTTATGGATACCATACCTGTAAGCCTTATCGTAGACGACCCTGCACCCAGAGTATTTGTTTATTACGAGCACGCGGATACCCGCTTTACCGCAGACGGACGGCCTTTAAAGACGGAAGTGCCCAACAGCTTTCTGTTAGAATTCGTTTCCGTTATGGAACGGTACGGCTTGAAGGGCAAGTTCTCGGTGGTGCCCATGCCCGGAGGGCGCGGCGACATAGTGAGGGGCATCGTCGGCTTCGCGAAAGCGGAGATCGACGAATGGCTTTCGGTGGTGCGCGAAAGGGTGCAGAAAAACTTCTCCATCTGCCCGGAGATGCTGACCCACGCGAAAGCCGTGAACCTTGAACAGGGTGGGTTTTACGATATGAACGAGAACGTCTGGGCGCGGACCCAGACGGCCGAGACGCTTACGCCGTACATCGCCAAAGCGTTTTCCCTGCTTAAAGAGGCGGGACTGTCAGCCACGGGCGTGACTTCTCCGTGGGATTTTGGGATAGAAGCAGAGGACGAATACGTCCGTGCGATCTCCCGAGCGTACCGGCAGGTATACGGCGGCACGGACTGTTGGTATTTTCTCCGCTCGCTCAGGAACAGGCCCAACGCCAGGCCGTGGCTGGCGCTGGATGAGGAAGGCAGGCGCGTAGTTTCCTTCCCCGCCACGACGTCGGACCATTTCTGGCAGTGCATGGACACTGCGGATACCTCCGAAGAGTACGTTTTAAAAGTGGCGGACGAAGTTATAACAGCGGACGGAACAGGCGGCGAAATGATACGCGTGATAGAGACCGGCGGCTGGCCGATACTGATCACGCACTGGCAGTCGCTGTTCTCCAACGGCCTCGGCACGGGACTAAGGGCGCTTGACGAAGTGGCAAGGCGCATAGAAAGCAATCTTTCCTCGCGCGTCAAGTGGATGTCCGCAGAGGAGATAATGAAACTGGTCGCGCGCTGACGGCGGTCCTGTCCCGCGGGGTCATTGGAAGCATATCAACGCCAATACGTGCTGTTTCATATGCTGCTCTCCGTACAGGAAAGATAGTATTAATACATCTTCAACAGATACACACGGACAATATCCAGAGAGAATTCACAGAGCACGCCGATCGGTCTTGCATTAGTGTTTATTTTGTGTTAATATACTGACATCAGCTTCGCATTTCGGTGTGATGCAAAAAAGAAGGAGGTCTCTATATGAAACGCTTGCTCTCTGTGCTGATGGCATTGCTCATGCTGATTCTCTGCCTTCCCGCTTCCGTGGCGGAGGATGTGCCGACTCTGACACTGTGGGTTCCCGATCACCCCAATGTCACTGATTGGTATGACAATGAACAGACCAAACATATCGAAGAAGTACTCGGTATCAATCTTGAATTCATTAAGATGCCCAGTGATACCAAAGAGTATCAATCGAAGCTGGATCTCGCGATGTTTGGCGGCGGAGAAGATCTTCCGGATATCATCATAACCAATTTCAGCGTGAGCCTCGTTCAGCTGCAGCTCTACGCGGAGGCAGGATACGTAGTGGACATCAGCGATTATGTCAAGGAGTCCACTCCCCTGCTGGATGCCAACCTCGCTGATCTGACTGCCAATCCGCTTTCAAAAGAGGAATATATCGCCTATCTGACCTCTCCCGACGGCAAGATCTACGCTATGGGACAGGCAGGTACCAGCGTCAACAACTCTGTTTCCGAAGGCCGCAGTGTTGTATACGGCGAATGGCGCGATGCTTATCTGGAGTATGCCGGACTTGATGAGCTTACCACTATCGAACAGTTCAAGGATATGCTCATTTACTTCCGTGATAACGACATGAACGGAAACGGTGACGCCACCGATGAGATCCCCATGATGAGCTATAAAGACTACTTCATGAAGTGTCTGTATCGTCAGCTGATGAATCCGTTCGTATTCTCTCAGGAGCATTATTTCTATAACGATGACGGAACCGTTATTCTGTCCGTTACTACCGATGGCTTCGTTGAGGGCGTCAAGTTTATAAAATCCCTGTTTGACGAAGGTCTGATCTCCACTCTGTCCATCACTCAGGACAGCACGCAGTTTAAATCGATCTGCACCGCCAATCCTACTACTGTCGGTGTACTTGGCAACTATTCATCTTCCATATTCCCCTCCACCGATCCCCGCCGCGCCGGATACTTCCCCCTCGGTGCTTTGGAAGGCCCCACCGGTCTTCGCCAGTGTGCCCAAACACCCAATATCCCCGGTGCCCGCTTTATTGTGACTTCCAAGTGTAAGGATATCGAACTTGCGATCAAGCTGGGCGACCTGCTGTCAGGCCGCGAAATGAGTATCTGGAACCGTTACGGCATGGAGAATGTCAACTGGGTGCGTCTCACGGGTGATGAGGTTGGCCAAAGCGAATACAGTTCCTTGGGCTACACAGGCGATTTCAACATGATCAACGATATCTGGGGTACTCCTCAGAACACCAACTGGGCTGAGACCGGTCCCAGCATTAAGGACGGTTCCGACTTTGGATCGCGTCTCCTCTTCAAGACCGGTACCGGAAAGTACAGCCACACTGCGGCTATCGGCTCCAACATCATCAATGAGGTTCGTTTTGCGAACAAGGAAAACTCTATGTTCGGACTCGTCTTCACCGCTGAAGAGCAGGAGATCATAGCCGAGTATCAGAGCGCGATCGAAACCTATATTGAGGAGTCCTTCACCAAGTTTGTGACCGGAAAGCTGGATATCGACACCGATTTCGATGCATTCGTATCTGAGCTTGAGAATCTGGGCATGAATGAGTATCTCGCAGCCGTACAGTCCTGCTGGGATCGCATGAATAATGATTGATTTCTCACTTGCTCTTTCATAATTCCTGACTCAGTAAGAGGGAGGAGCTTTTCGCTCCTCCCTTACCCAGTTGTTTAGCCGTATTACCCTATCAAAAAGGAGTTACCAATCATGGAGAAACTGAGCAAGAAATACAAACGTTATTGGCAGCTGTATCTTTTCCTGCTTATTCCGGTTGCATACGTTTTAATATTCAATTACATCCCTATGGTTGGTGTCCAGATCTCCTTTAAAAAACTAAAAATCACCAACACGATATGGAACGCTCCCTGGATCGGTCTGGAGAACTTCCAGAGATTCTTGGGGTCATATCAGTTCATAGATATCCTGCTCAACACAGTCGTGCTGTCTGCATATTCCGTACTGGCAGCTTTCCCTTTCCCGATCCTGTTTGCCCTTACATTGAATGCAATTGAGAAGAACCGTTATAAAAAAACGATTCAGACCATTACTTATATACCGCACTTTATTTCAGTTGTAGTATTAGTCAGCATCGTAAACCAGGTATTGCATCCTATGACCGGCATATACGGCGTTATATCTAAAGCGATTACCGGTCAGATGCCGGAAGACTTAATGGGGATCCCTTCCGCATTTCCGCACATTTATGTATGGTCCAGTGTCTGGCAGAACTTCGGATACAACTCTATTATTTACTTTGCAGCATTGAGCAGCGTCGATCCTGAACTCCATGAAGCGGCAAAAGTAGACGGCGCAAGCCGATTCCGCCGCGTGCTTCATGTAGATGTCCCTGCGATTCTGCCGACTATAACCATAATGCTGATTTTACGCATGTCCACGGTAATGACTATCGGTTTCCAAAAAGTGTACTTGATGCAAAACACTTTAAACCTTGAAGCAAGTGAAGTTATTTCCACTTATGTCTATAAGAAAGGATTGGCATCCGGCGTATCAAACGATTATTCATACTCGACCGCCGTCGATTTGTTCAACTCCGTTGTCAACCTTATGCTTGTTACAGTGTCGAATGCAATTTCCCGCAAGGTAAGCGAAACCAGTCTGTGGTAGAGGAGGTGTACTGAATGAACGCAAAATATGCATCTGTTGCAAAACCTGCTCATATCAGAGACTCATCGGGAGATCGGGTTTTCTTCGCTTTCTGTTATTCTTTCACGGTTTTACTTGCGGTTATCGTGCTGCTGCCGCTTATATACGTGGTCTCCTGCTCTTTCTCATCGGGCATCGCGGTCAGTACGGGAAAGGTCCTGTTATGGCCTGTCGACTTTACGCTTGAAGGATATAAGCGTGTAGTTATGTACCCAATGGTATGGCGTTCCTATGCGAATACGATCCTATATACAACAGGCGGTACCATTCTGCACATTTCTCTTGTAATGATAGCAGCATACCCGCTTGCGCGCCGCGGTCTGCCGCATAAAAAAGTATTCATGCTGTTCTTTTCATTCACGATGCTTTTCAGCGGCGGCATGATCCCCTCTTATCTTCTGGTTCGGGATTTAGGCATCATGAACACCATATGGGCTATGCTGATCCCCGGTGCCTTCAGTGCATATAACATGGTGGTGGCCCGAACCTTTATACAGAACTCTATACCTGAAAGCCTGCTGGAGGCAACACAGGTGGACGGATGTTCCGATGTGCGTTATTTCTTCCAATTTGTTCTCCCGCTGTCTAAGGCAGTTATCGCGGTATTGAGCCTTCAGGTGGCCATTGCCATTTGGAATTCCTACTTTAACGCATTGCTCTATCTTACAAACGACCTGCTGTATCCCCTGCAGCTGGTTCTCCGTAAAGTGCTTCTGTTAAGCCAGATCAGCGCGGATGATCTAATGGATCCCGACGACGCGCTTGCCCTTCAGGGCATGGCTGACCTAATGAAGTACTCCTTGATCGTTTTTGCGACCGTCCCGATCCTTTGCGTGTATCCTTTTGTGCAGAAATACTTTGTAAAAGGCATCATGATCGGATCGATAAAGGGTTGAGAGAGGAGCTGAAAAGCGTGGATCTGTGCATAACATCAAAGGCGCACTCCATTACTCTGGATAAAAAGCCTGTTCCCTTTTCCGAGTCGGTAAAGTGGGTATCCGACGCGGGTTTTACCCAAATGGATTACGGCATGAACTGCAGGGTCTTGGGGCAGGACAATTGGAAACAGCTGTCCGAAGAGCATTTGAAAGCTGCCTCTGATTCAGGCATCTCATTTCATTTCGCGCATCTTCCCTACGATTATCCAAGATCAAATGACCCTGCAGACTGGAACGATTTTCTCCGCTGCACCCTGCGAGGCATCGAGCTCTGCCGCTCTTTCGGAGTCGCTGCGGCAGCTATTCACCCCTGCACCTTCATGGTACCTTCCTATGATCATGATTCCGAGCGCAAACGCGTGCTGAAATTCATGGATCCGATTGTTGAGAAGGCGCAGAAGGAAGGGGTAAGACTGGCACTGGAGAATATGCGCGGCGCAGGTATGCATCCCGACAAGCCGCTCGTCCGTTACGGCACGGAAGTTGACGACATTATCGATCTGGTGGATACGCTCGGCATCGGAATTTGTTGGGATACCGGCCACGGCAACATTTCCGGGCAAAAACAATATGAATCCATCTTAAAGATCGGACCGCGCCTGCTGGAAGTTCATCTGAACGACAACTTTGCGGAAGATGATATCCATCTTGCTCCTTTTCAGGGACTGATCAACTGGGGTGACGTTGTGCGGGCGCTTATCGATGTCGGTTATCATGACAGTTTGAATTTTGAGGTCACTGCCAACCGTCTTCCGGATCAGGCGGGCAGTTCTTTTATCCGTGTTTTGCACGGCTGCGGTGTATACTTAAATTCGCTTTTTGAAACTCTGGGCAAGGCGATGGGGAAGGAGCAGGTCGGTATCAAAGCCGGGCATGGCAATACTGAATTATAAAAAGAACAAGATGCAAAATTGGGAATAAAGCCTTTACCGGAGGTGCTGAAGTGGAAGATTACGAGCTGAAACACAATGAGATCCTTAGGCGTTTCGGTGCGGAATGCACGGTATTGCTTAAAACTGACAAGTCTTTTCCGCTTGACGCTCCGTGTGAGCTGGCGCTCTACGGCAGCGGCGCGCGGCGCACGGTAAAAGGCGGGACGGGGTCAGGCGAGGTCAATTCACGTTTTTTTGTAACGGCTGAAGATGGACTCAAAGCTGCAGGTTTCCGCATCAGCACCAAGACCTGGATGGACAGCTACGACGCCATATACACACAGGCGAAAAAGCGGTTCCTCAAGGGGCTTAAGCGTTCCGCACTGAAGCGCGGGACGCTGGCGATACTGGACAGTATGGGCGCCGTGATGCCTGAACCCGAATACGAGCTGGGTCTGGACGCGGAAGGAGATGCTGCCGTATATGTCCTGTCGCGCATTTCCGGCGAGGGATCTGACCGCAAAGCCGTCCCCGGCGACATACTTATGACGGATACGGAAGTACGCGATATACTGGCGCTTGACCGAAAGTATAAGCATTTCCTGCTGGTTTTGAATGTAGGCGGGGTGATAGACCTGTCTCCTGTCATGCAGGTAAGAAATGTACTGCTGCTCAGCCAGCTGGGCGGAGAAACGGGCAATATACTGGCGGATATCATACTGGGCAAAAGCGCGCCGTCGGGGAAGCTCACCGCTACATGGAGCGCTTGGGGCGACTACCAAACCATAGGTGAGTTTGGCGATAAGTACGATACACGCTACAAAGAAGGCATCTATGCAGGCTACCGTTATTTCGACAGCGTGGGTATAAAGCCTCTGTTTCCGTTTGGGTTTGGGCTGAGCTATACCGGTTATACCGTAGAAGCGGGCAAGACTGAAGCTGATATGACCAGGATCAATGTCTGTGTCACAGTAAAAAACACAGGGGCCTGCTGCGGGAAAGAAGTCGCACAGCTGTATGTTTCTCAGCCTCAGGGCAGGCTGGATAAGCCGTATCAGGTGCTGGCCGCGTTTGGGAAAACTGAAGATCTGAAACCGGGCGAGGATCAGGATATCACCCTGTCTTTCGACATGCGCGACCTGGCTTCTTATGACGCTGAACATGCTTCATGGGTACTGGAGAAGGGCGACTACGTACTCAGGCTCGGCACTTCAAGCCGTGACACGAAAGCGGTCGCCGTTTTTCGCATAACTGAAGAGGTTCAGGTAAAACAGGTAAAGAATTGTCTGGGCAAGCCGGATTTCGCGGATTGGCGGCCAAACATCCACGATACAGCCGAGGTTTTGGATGTTCCGGTTATTACAATCGAAGCATCGGTATTTGAAACTGAAACGGTCGTATATTCGCTGGCACACGAGATCGACCCAATGGTTGAGAGGCTGAACGATGATGAACTGTGCCTCATGAATATCGGCGCGTTCAGACAAAAAGAGTCGAAGAGCGTGATCGGCGCGGCTTCAAATGCGGTTGCAGGCGCCGCGGGGGAAACAAACGGGTTATTTGGAGATGAAGGCATTCCGGCGCTTATCATGGCCGACGGCCCTGCAGGGCTGCGCCTGAGCCGCCGCTACACCAGGGACGATAAAGGGGTGCATGCGCTGGATGGCGGAATGCCCCGGAGCATGATGGAGCTGATGCCGACCCCGGCAGCCTTTGTCATGAAACTCATAAGCAGGAAAAAGAAAGTAACCGGGGAGGTCTTAGAGCAGAACTGTACTGCTATACCCATCGGGACGGCTTTGGCCCAGAGCTGGAATACGGTCATTGCGGAACGATTCGGTGACATCGTCGGATCTGAGATGGAGCGGTTCGGAGTGCATCTCTGGCTTGCACCTGCGCTGAATATACACAGGGATATCCGCTGCGGCCGCAATTTCGAATACTATTCCGAGGATCCGTTACTTTCCGGCAGGATCGCGGCCGCGGTCACGCTGGGTGTCCAAAAGCACCCGGGATGCGGCACGACACTAAAGCATTTCGCGGCGAACAACCAGGAAACCAACCGTTACAAGTCCAACAGCCAGGTCAGCGAACGGGCGATGCGGGAGATATATCTGCGCGGCTTTGAGATCGCTGTCAGGGAGAGCCAGCCCCATGCGCTGATGACTTCATATAACCTGCTGAACGGTATCCACACTTCCGAACGACGGGATCTGATCGAGGACGTACTGCGCGCCGAGTTTGGATACAAGGGCATCGTGATGACGGACTGGATCGTAGGAGCCATGTACGCAGGCAAAAAGAAGTATCCGTCGCCCAATGCTGCCAGGACGGCTGCAGCAGGGAATGACATCACTATGCCCGGAGGCAAAGGCGATCTGAAAGCCATGATGAAGGGCTTGAGTGAAGGCTTGGTGACACGCCGCCAGCTGCAGATTAACGCAACGCGCATAGTCCGCATGGCAAGAAAGCTCGCAGAAGGAGAAAACGAATGAAAGCGATCCGACTGAGGGCAGAGCATCCCGGGGACCATTTACAGGCCGGCATCAGGCGCCCTGCCAGATGCGGAACTGCGGGGGAGAAATCTTAAACACCCGGGGAAGAGGGGAAAGAAGAAAGTCCTTGAAGATCAAGGACTTTCTTAATTCATGGCCGCAGCAGGACTCGAGCCTGTTACACCATACGGAGTATCTTTATCTGTGCATTGGGCATTGATGCGGGCAATCTTCGCACTTATTGGTTTTTTCTGGATATTTCAGTGGCCCGAACGCAGCTTTCCCCATCCATCCACGCTCGGCTTTTTCTCCGCACTTTGGGCAGCGGGCTTCATTGCGCTTGTCAATGGTCGTAAGCAGTTCGAATTCGTGCCCGCATTTTGTACAACGATACTGATAAAGCGGCATTGGATATTTCCTCCAGAGTTGAATATATGACATTATAACTCAGGCTGCCGCCGAACGCAAGAACAGGCTACAGAAGAAACACGCCTGCCGGAAGATCACATTGTCTTCCATGGAGGGAGAACCGATTTAAGTTTGCATTCACCTCCCAAACCTTATTACCTTCCACCATTAGTCCCAAATCGGCTGATCGCCACAGCCGTGCTTTGCTTTCATGAGTTATACGGATTGCTTCTCCTCTCTCTTGAGTTAATAAATGGTTTAGTTTGTTAAATCAAGCCTCGCGTTTGTAAAGATTTTGTATTGACAATAAATCTTTTAGGGCGGTATAATACGAATGAGTAAACGGCCTGAGCCGTTGGAAAGAGGAGAGTAGTATGAAAAAGACGCTTATAGCACTGATGCTGGTGCTCGCTTTGGTGCTCGGGCTGTTCCCGGGTATTGCCGCAGACGGCGTGAAGGAAGTCACGCTCACTATGGCCGGCGCCAAGCACACGCCCCAAAGGGAGCCGATTCCGTGGAATGAGACGGAGACCTGGAAATATGTCTTTGACTACATCGAGGAGAACTACGGATACCGACTCACTGTCAACTGGATCGATTACGATGCCGATAAGATAAACCTTATGGTATCCGGCGGTGAATATACCGACATCGTATGGTGCGGCGGTCAGGAAACGGCTTATACGATCATCAACAACGGCGCCGCGATTGACTTTAACGAGTACGCGGATAAATGCAAGTTCACATTCTCTGAGATATACGAAGCCCGCAATGACCTCATGTGTGCGCTGACCGGCGGCAAAGACGGATGCCTGTACTTCCTGCCCTTATCTATCGGCGCCGAGTATGTAGACGGAGACATCTCCTTGCCCCGCGGCTATACGCTCAACTGGGAGTGGTACAAGGAACTGGGCTGCCCCGAGATCAATTCCGATGACGATTACATCGAGATACTGGCACAGATGGTCGAGAACCATCCGGAGAACGCTGCAGGCGAAAAGGTGTACGCCTACGGCATACGTTCTGACAACTTCTCTTACTGGTTCCAGCGCGCGGCCATGTGCGCCCCGGCGCTAATGAGCCCCGGCACTTTCGACGGGTATCTGTATATGGAAGGATATGATGACCATATCCTGTACGACGGCTATACGAACACTGAGCGCTCCGCTTACTGGCAGGATATGGAATTCCTCTGGAAGCTTAACCAGCTGGGCATTTTCGATCAGGAGTCATTTACCCAGACGAATAATGAGTGCAAAGCCAAGATGGCTGCGGGCCGTTACGCCGGCGTGTACCGTCCCGTGAGCGATCTGTACAACGCGATGCGCAAGACAGATAAAGAGACTCTTATGGGTTATACCGCGGTGCCCTCAAAGAATGCCATAGTATACGCGAATATACTGCATCCGACAGGGTATTATCCGGACAGTTACATGTTCATACCGAAGAGCGGCAAGAATATTGAGGCTGCGTTGGCTTTCGTTGACGCGATACAGAGCCCGATGCTCCAGCGTGTCATCCGCAACGGTATTCCCGAAAAGCACTGGACCTATGTAGACGGCGTGCCCACCTACACTGATGAAGTGCAGAAATGGATCACTACCGGCGCCGAGGAGGCCAAGTATGCCGGTATCAACGTGACCAGCATAATGTGGCTGCAGCCCGCGACGATAATCGATGACGGCTATCCTGTGCTCATCAGCAGCATAAAGGAAAACCTGATCCCCAACATGAATTATCTGCAGAAAGACATTGCCGCCACTTACGGCGTCGCGCTGCCTTCCGTTCCCTTTATGGAGATGGTCGAGAAAGGCGAGACCATAGACCAGACCTATTACTATGGTGCTACTGCCGCCACGGCGCGGGAAGAGATGCCTTCAGACATATCCCGCATACTGTCCAAGTGCAACAACCTGTTCTACACCAGAATGGCCGACCTCGTAATGGCTGAGACCTGGGAAGATTTCCAGGCCATCCAGGCAGAAATGATTGCCGAGTGCGCGACCTACGGCGAAGCCGAAGCCTGGGAGTGGTGCAGCGAAGCCCATCAGAAGGCGACGGACATCATCAAACCCATGTATGATGCCTACGTTGAAGCTTTTCATGCGAGCAAATAAACCGTAAATCTGAGCGGGGGAAGGGCCTATACGGCCCACCCCGCTTTACTGTTGCAAACCGTATATGCGCCATACGCTTAGAAGGACATACAGATGATGAAGACAGCCGTACGCCGTCAGCGCAAGGATTACCGGCTCTTGTTTTACGCGCTTCCGTTTCTGATACTGATTTTGTTGTTCCACTATATCCCGCTCTTTGGCTGGGTCATATCTTTCTTTGAGTATAAGCCCGGCAGAGCGCTTGCAAATACGTCATTCCTGGGTGTGAAGTACTTCGTAACGATCTTTACAGATACGGATGTGCTGCGCGCCTTAATAAATACACTTATCTTTTCAAGCATAAACTATGTGCTTTTCCCGCTGCCGATGGTCATCGCGATACTGTTAAGCGAGATAAGGGTGACCTGGTACAGGAAAGCGGCTCAGACACTGACCACGGTCCCGCACTTCATAAGCTGGGTCATCGTGTATTCCATGGCGTACGCAGTTTTTTCAAGTGAGGGACTGCTGAACAGCGCGCTTGCCGCGCTGGGCTCAAACAGTGAGTATAAATTGCTCACGGATAAAAACGCCGTGTATATATTCCAGACCTTCATAGGTCAGTGGAAGCATTTTGGATGGAACACGATAGTATACATAGCGGCGATCGCTTCGCTTGATCAGGATATATTTGAAGCGGCCTCCATCGATGGCGCGAGCCGTTTCCAGAAGGTGCTGTATATTACGATCCCGGGGCTTATGCCGACCTTCATAGTGCTGTTGATAATCGGCGTCGGCAGGATAATAAACACCGGATATGAACAGTACTACGTGTTCAAAAACCCGGTGATCTCTGAGAAGATCGAAGTGCTCGACCTGTATATCTACCGCATGGGACTGCAGCTGCATGACTATTCCTACGCCACTGCGGTGGGCATCCTTAAATCCATAGTCAGTATCACGATGGTCTTCTCGGTCAACAAGATCGCCGGGAAAGTGCGCGGAAATACGGTGCTTTGATATGAAAGAGAAGCTTACGCCCTCAAGGGTGATATTCAATATATTTAACTATACATTCTTCGCTCTGTGCGTACTTATGTGCGTGTTTCCGCTGTGGTATGTATTCTCTTATACGGTATCGGACCCGGTCGCGGTGGAAAAGAGCGTCCTGGTGCTGTACCCTAAGGGGTTCAGCCTCAGCAATATCAGGAAAGTGCTTTCGCTCAGCGGCTTCAGCCACGCGGCGTTCATTTCCGTCGCGCGCACGGTCACAGGCACTTTGCTGGCGGTATTCGGCAATACCTGGATGGGGTATCTCTTCACGAAAGAGCGTTTCCCGGCGCGCAGGTTTTTCTACAGATTTGTTGTTATATCAATGTATGTTTCGGGCGGAATGATACCTACGTTTCTGGTATACAAGTATTACGGACTGCTGAATAACTTCCTGGTCTACATAATACCCGGCATGGTATCCGCGTATAACATAATCCTATGCAAGACGTATACCGAGTCAATCCCCGCTTCATTGGAAGAATCCGCGTACCTGGACGGTGCGGGGCCTTTCACAACATACGTCAAGATCATATTCCCGCTTTCGCTTCCTATCGCGGCGACTATAGGCATCTATGCGGCGGTAGGGCAGTGGAACTCATGGTTTGACAACCACATATATACGTTCTCAGTCCCTAACCTGACCACGCTGCAGTATCTGATGTACACGTACCTGAACGAGGCGCAGCAACTGGCTAATCTGCTGGAGTCGACGCATATGGAGGATATTGAGGCGGCAGAACAAATGATCACGCCCTGGGGCATAAAGATGACTGTCACCATGCTTACGATCATGCCTATACTGATGGTATATCCTTTCCTGCAAAAGTACTTTATAAAGGGAATCATGGTAGGCGCAGTAAAGGGATGATGCCGTCGGCCTGATCGCTTTGAGGTGCGGACATAATCTTGGCTTGCCCGTCTGAGCCGTCCAAGATTATGTCCGCACCCCCGTTTTTAGCTGTAAATGACTGTATTAGGCGTCTACCACAGTCGAAAAGCATGAAAAAGCCTCTCCTGATCAGGAGAGGCAGTGGTCGCAACAGGACTCGAACCTGTGACCCCCGCGACTTTTCCTAACTCTGTAGTGTAGAAGGACAGCAGCGCAATTTATTTTTGAAAATTCAAAACGGTGGTGGTCATAAATGGGTAGAGGGTGAAGTCACAGACCAGGTTTGCTTTGACAAACTGCCATCGTTTGATTGTTTATCAGACAGTAAAAAACTCTAGGTCCTGTCCGGTTTGTAATAATCGCTGGGAGAAATGCCGGTTTCCTGCTTGAACTTCCTGCGGAACGAGGATGAATGGAGATAGCCCACTGCTATACTTATCTCATCAATCGATTTGTCTCCTTGCTTTAGGAGCTCGCATGCTTTGGCAAATCTGCGTTTCCAGAGATAATCGGAGAAGCCCATGCCGGTTTCTTTTTTGAAAAGATAGCTCATATACGCTATCGATATGTCGTATTTGTCGTACAGATTCGTGATGCCGAAATCCGGATTGGCTATGTTTTCTTCCACGATCAGCTCTATCATTTTGGCGGAAAGGGAGACGGCCCCGGTCTTTTTTTCATATAGTCTGATAAGCGCGGCAAAGTGGCTGCGAATAGCGGCCTCTTCTTTTTCATAGGGACAGCTGCGGCACAGATACAGCGTTTCCATGAACAGGTCTTCATAGTCTGAATAAGGTATCTTTGTGTCGTTCATGCTTATAGTTAGAACAGACAGCAGATCGACGAGAATGCTGTGGATATAGAAATCCGGGATTCCCTCAGACTTGAGCGGAACCGCGGAAAGAATATCGAATATATGATTCAGCGTTGCCTGCGCCGCATCAAATTCGCAATTTCTGAGCGAATCGTCAAATTCGTCTATCAGAGCAGTTGGATACTCGAAAGAATCCGATGGATTGTCTTGTTCATATTGAGCTGTCCATACTGCCGAATGTGTGCTGTCACCGATCAGTTCAAACAGCTTTTCAGCCCTTGCATACAGCTTTGGTATGTCTAGCACGGACTTGCTTTCAGAACTGAGAGCGAAACGCACATTGCGACTTTTGAACACATTGGTAATATGTTCTTTGAAGGCTTCTTCATCCGAATATTCTTCGCCGTGACAACTTAACAGCAGAAATACGCAGCCGTTTTTGCGTGCGAGAGTAACGCAGTCTATTCCGTCGGAGGCCAGATCCATACCTTCGGAGATATCCGCATCAGGGCACGCGGCAACGGCAAGACAGCTGTTGGAACCGGGTTCAAACAGGTAGTCAAAGTTAGGTGCGCTGTCCTCAGATGAGAGAGATGCGCTTATCAAAGAGTCCAGCACGGACTTTTTTATAAGCGTGCGGTAATAGTCTATTTTGTCTTCAAGATCACTGCTGCGCAGCTTCTGCCGGGTCATCGCCAGATCCAATGCAAGCAGGGGATCTTTGTGTGATACTTCGTCATCCTTCAGTTTCCGTGCAAGCTTTCTTAATGGATTATATGTGAAATATGTCAATGCGAAAACAAGGATGATCCCGAGCACGATTATCAAAAAGACCATGGGCAGGCAGTGATACCAGGCAGCGTAGATCGCTTTGCTAAGCTGCTCGCCGGACGTGAGCGCGCAGACTCTAAGGCCGCCGGCAAACTGGTCTGACACACAAAGCGCGGAATAACCCTTCTGCTCAAATACACCGGCAGCTTCCAGTTTTTCGGAGCTCTGAGACAGTATAACGTCATCAGAGCCGAAAGTATGGACGCCGTCCGTTATTACGCACTTCGAGACCGATTCGGATGTCAGGGTCTCGCAGACGTCCGTGAGCATTCAGTTATCGATTATAAAGAAAGAAATATAATTATAATACGAATGGTTAACGGGATAATAGACCAGGCAGTACTGTCCATCGGTTTCCAGGCATACGAGCCTGTCAATGCTCGCGTCATTGTATGAGTTTGTGTCAAAAGAGAATTGACCCTGCTTAGAGTATATACTAACTATCCCTTCAGAATAGGAGAGATAGAACTTTTTATTATACGAATACATGCGTCCGTTGACTTTATCTATGTATACGGCGCTCAGTATATAACTGTTACCAGCTGTATATTTCTGCAGTTCGTTGCGAACATTGTAGGATCGGGATGGAGTGTCCGAATACTTGGCCAGTACTATTTGTCATACTTGACTATGTTACCGGACTCATGCGCGCGATAGCGGACAGGACGCTCTCCAGCGCCATAGGCTTCAAGGGCATCTGCCGCAAGGTGCTGATATTCGCGCTGGTGGGCGTGGGCCATGTGCTGGACACGCACGTGGTCGGCACGGGCTCGGCGCTGCGGTCTGCGGTCATATGCTTTTACCTGAGCAACGAGGGCGTAAGCCTGCTGGAGAACGCCGCGCACTTGGGTTTGCCTGTACCGGAGAAGCTAAAGGCTGTGCTCAGTCAGCTGCACAACAAACAGGATCAGGACAAGTAACCAACGGGCACTGCTTTTTTCTGGCTGTGCTCTTCTTTATTATTCTTCATTTCTGCAATATCAAGCCAACTCCCATCAACTCTGCTTTGTACATTG
>JAEEGL011782540.1_pt1 | contig 73247 bp, 67 predicted proteins | sample 9134231 | NCBI WGS metagenome assembly JAEEGL01 (sample SAMN16246548, study PRJNA631951) | gut metagenome | biome: gut microbiome; feature: rumen; material: fiber-attached | host: Bos | place: Iran: Karaj | collected 2018-10 | reverse complement strand
TTTTCAAAGACCTTCCGCTTAATCGCGCAGGTAAAATTATACTACATCTTACTTGCCTTGTCAAGCATTTTTTAAATTATTTTCGCGGTTAGTTTTCTGCCCTTGAAAAACTAACCTATATTATTATACCACAATCACTTCTCTAAGTCAAGAAATATTTGAAAATTTTTGTAAATGTTTTCACTTATTTTGAAAATAAAAAAGACCCTTATCAAAAAGGGTCTTAAACACATTTTTAATATCTAGTTTTTGGATCATATACGAATAAATTGCTGACAGGTTTGCCATCAATAATATTCAAGATACCTTGTCCTAATATTTTAGCGATAGATAATTGAAGGATTTTTTCACCTTTCTTGTCATCAGGTAATTTAATAGAATTTGTACATACAACTTTCTCGATTGGACTGTTATTAATACGTTCAAGTGCAGGATGAGAAAGAATAGGATGTGTAATACAAACATATATCTTTTTTGCTCCAGCATCTCTTAAAGCCTTAGCAGCTAAAGTGATTGTACCAGCAGTATCAATAATATCATCAACGATAATAACATTTTTATCTTTAACTTCACCGATAATATTCATTACTTCAGCAACATTTGGACGAGGACGTCTCTTATCAACGATAGCGATTGGTGCATCAAAGTATAACGCAAACTTTCTAGCACGTGTTGTTCCGCCGTGGTCTGGAGATACAACTACTAAATCATCAATCTTTTGATCTTTAAAATATTGTACAAATAATGGTAGTGCTTCGAAGTTATCAATAGGAATATTAAAGAATCCTTGAATTTGTGCAGCATGTAAATCCATTGCGATAACTCTATCTGCACCAGCAGCTTGTAATAAATCAGCGATTAACTTAGCAGAGATTGGTTCTCTTGCTTTAGCCTTTCTGTCTTGTCTTGAATAGCCATAATATGGCATTATGATATTAATTGTATGAGCAGAAGCTCTCTTTAATGCATCAATAAGAATTAATAATTCCATGTAATGCTCATTAACAGGATAAGATGTAGGTTGTACAACGAATACATCGTGTCCTCTAACTGTTTCTCCAACATTAACCATTACTTCACCATCAGCAAATCTTACTGTAGTGCATTCTGAAAGTGGTAAGCCAACATAATCAGCTATTTCTTGACCAAGCTCTTTATTAGCAGAAAGAGCAAAAAGCTTTACTTTTGAACCATGAATAAGTGCCATTTTTTCCTCCAATTATATTCATATACGCACATATATTGTACTCTTAATTAAGCCTATTTACAACTAGAAATCGTTTTACACGCAATAATTAAATATTGTGGATATAATTTTTTAAGTGTTTTAATCTTTTGTTTAAAAGCTTGTTTACTAAGCGCAAAAACAGTAGACCCACTTCCTGACATCAAAACGGCATCAAAGCCTGTTTTATATGCATTTTCTTTAATCTCATCGAGTTTATATTCTTCATATACCCTTTTTGATGTATCTTCTAAATCATTGAATATGTATTTGTAATAATCACCATCAAGATTATTAATCAATTCATCAATTGATTTATCACTTTCTTCGATGACATGATTTTGAAACACCTTTTTAGTATTACATTTTACATCAGGTATTATTAAAGCAATATCCTCATCTAATCTTTTATCCAATGTTTCAACAATTTCACCCTTTGAACCAACTCTTGCTATGTGTTTATATAAGAAGAAACATATATCACTTCCTAAACAAGCAGCAATATCAGATAATTCTTCAATACTTAAATTTAAATTCCACATCTCATTTAAAACAAGAAGGGTTGTTGCAGCATCGCTAGAACCACCACCTAAACCACCACCATCAGGGATGTTTTTCTTGATATAGATATCTATTCCATCACTTACATTATATTTGTTTTTAAGAAGAAGTGCTGTTTTATATACAATATTGTCTTCCATTTCACATACATCTTTATTCATAGATACCTTAATATCTTTTGCTTTTTTAAAATACAAAATATCATATAAGCTAATATTTACCATCAGCATATCTAAATTATGGAAACCATCATCTCTTTTATTAAGAACTTTTAAACTTAAATTTATTTTTGCGTAAGCTTTTTCTTTTCTTCTCATGTTTCACCTACTCAAACAAATATTTATATACCTTCACTAATTCTTCTAAACTTAAAGCTTCACTTCGAATTGTTGAAGATATATGAAGATCATTTAATTTAGTTTCAAGAACGGATTTTGATACTTTATATGCATTAGATATATTATTAACCATTGTTTTTCTTCTTTGTGCAAAAGCATTCCTTGTAAATCTTAAGAATTCTTTTTCATTTTTTAATCCAAAGTCTTTTTTATTAATAACACTATGTAATACTACACTATCTACATTTGGAGCAGGCATAAAATTAGCACGCGATACATTGATTGCTTTAAAAGTATAAGTATAATATTTCATATATACACTTAACGCATTATAATCCTTTGTATTTACTTTTCCAACAAAACGATCTCCCATTTCTTTTTGTACCATAAACACAAATTCACATATATTATCAATTTCTAAAAGCTTAAACATAATTGGTGTTGTAATATAATATGGCAAATTAGCTATAACTTTTACCTTATTTGAACCATTTAGATATCTATTTATATCTTCTTTAACATCTTGTTTTAAGAAATCACCTAATATGATTGTTTTATTGTCATACTTAGACAAGGTGTTAGATAAAATATTATACATATCTTCATCAATCTCATAGCACAAAACATGTTTTGCACCTAAACAAAGAAATTCAGTTAAGGAACCAATTCCAGGGCCAATTTCAATAACATAATCTTCGCCATTTAAATTTGCTTCTGCAGCAATTCCTTTTATGATATCTTTGTTTATTAAAAAGTTTTGGCCAAAGCTTTTCTTTGCTCTTGTATTATATTCATTTAAGATTCTTTTTGTTTCATCGACAATCATTTTATATTTTCCTTTATTGTTTCAATACCTAAACCTAACATATTTAATCTTTTATATAATTGCTTACCATTACAATAACCAATATGCAGATTAGTACATAGTTTTTCTCTAAGCTTTTTGTTGCTCATTAAGCCTAAATCAAATAATTCTTCATAAGTAATATTGTTTTCATATTTAGGAACATATATGTGTTCAAACAATTCACATATATCTTGCTTTGACATATGTTCAATACCAACCTTTTTCTTATTTCTACTGATTGCTTTTTGCTTATCAGCATAAACATTATATGCATTTGGTACATATTCCATAATCTTTTTTCTAATCTTTTCGCCTGGCCCATCTGGATCCAAGCATAATATGATTTCATTATTTTTACTTAGGCTTTTAATAGTATTTAAAGTATCTTGGCTTATCTCACTTCCATTTGTGATAATGATATTAGCATCTTTAAATATATTTTCTAATTTATTTTTATCGTTTTTTCCTTCGACAACAATCAGCATTTTTTTATCCTCATTTATATTATATCATTTTAATCACATATTTTAAAGACAAAAGAAAAAAATCTCTATAAAGAGATTTTTTATGCTTTTTTATATATCAAGAAAAACCATAGTGCAACGATAATTCCAAGTAGAATTATAAGTGTTATGAATAATCTTGGTATCTTTTTTAAACATGCAATTAGGCCAGCAATAATGATAATTGCAAGTATCAGGCCTATTGCTCCATACAAAATGTACATATCACCACTTAATAAATTCAATACAAAATTTACTCCTTGTTCGATATATCCACTAATTAAACTAATAATTTCTTTTACTTTATCCATTTACATTTCCTTTTTACTTTCAAGCGACTTAATTAAAGTTATTTCATCGACATATTCGATATCTGTGCTTACAGGAAGTCCGTAGCCAATTCGATATGTTTTAATACCTTTTGATGCAAGGAGCTTATTAATGTACATTGCTGTAATTTCACCATCAATTGTAGAAGAAGTAGCAACAATTATTTCATCAAATTGTTCACTCTCTAATCTACTAATTAATTTATCAATGCTGATATCATCAGGACCAATTCCATTTGTTGGAGAAATAAGGCCATTTAATACATGGTACTTCCCCTTATAAGCATTAGTCTTTTCAAATGATATAACATCTTTAGAATTTTCTACAATCATTAATTTTTTATCGCGTGTATCATCTTTACATATCTCACACTTGCTTTCATCAGCAATCATACCGCATACTTCACATTCACAAATAGATGATATTGCATCTTTTAGACTATCTGCAAAGCGTAAAGAAGCATCTTTGCTTTGTTTGCTAATGGCATAGAAAGCTAAGCGTTCAGCAGTTTTAGGACCAATTCCTGGAAAAGATTCAAAGCCTTCAATTAAATCTTTGAATTTTTTCGGGTACTTCATTTTAGAATAAGCCTCCGCCGAAGCCTCCCATCAATGCTTGATATTTAGCCATCTTTTCTTTTGTTGTTTTATCAATTAATCTATAAGCTTCATTACATGCTGCAACAATCATATCAGATAACATTTCGAAATCTTCTTCGCCCTCTGCTTCAAAATCTTTAGCTACTTTAACAGCCTTTAATTCTTTAGTGCCATATACTTCAACAGTCAAAACACCACCAGCAGAAGCAGTAAATACTGTTTCATCGATTTCTTTTTGTGTATCCATCATTTCTTTTTGCATCTTTTGTAATTTTCTTAGCATTACTTGTTGATTCATATTTTCTCCTATTCTACTTTAACGATATCATCGCCAAAGAATTCAATTGCTTTATTAATTACTTTTTCTTCTTTGTTTACATATTCTTGATCTTGATCAATTACATTTAAACCAGGTATATCAAACTTAGTAAGTTTAGGTTTAGCGATACCAATTTGATATTGTTTGATATATTCTTGACGTTTTTCTTGCCATACATCAAATGGTAAGGCAATGTAATTATATGTATCACCTAACTTAGAATATAAAACCTTCAAAGCTTCGCGTTTAAATCTCATTCGCATTACTTGATTACATAATGAAACATTAGGGTATGTTAAAACTAATTCTTTATTACCAACAACAGCAACTTGTGCTTGTGCTAACATTTCTGCTAGAGGAATCAAATCTGGTTGAATACCACGAGCAAGTGTTCTCCATACTTCTAATATTCTTACACGGTCGTTTCTTGCTTCAGCTCCTCTTGAATCATATAAGATTTGCTCAACATCTTTGATATCATATTTCGCAAACTTATCGCCACGCTCTTCTTGTTTCCCAACGATTATTTCCGACTGTGGTTCTTGAGGAACGCTTTGGTTCGGATACATTCTATCGCTTTCGTGACGAAGTACTGATTCAATTGTATCTTGACCAATTGTATCATTATTTCTAGGTTCTTCATTTTTGATTACAAGACTAGAATTAACCTTGTTAACTACTGATTCACCCTTGTTAGGATTGTAATATTGTTCAACAACAACATCTTTAATTTTAGGTTTTTCAGTATATACAGGCTCTTGTGGAGTAGGTCTTTCAAATAATGGTTTCTCTTCAATTTCTTCTTTTTCAGCCTTTTCTTCTAAAACAGGTTCAGGAGTGCTTTCTTCTTGTTTATTTTCTTCCTTATTGAAATCAAATAAACCGCCTCTAAATTCTTCGTCTTCCTTCTTTTCTTCTGCTTTAGCAACATTAGGCGAATCAAACGCAAATAGATTTTGTTCTTGTTTTTCTTCTTGATAATGATTATCTTCTATTGTTTCTGTTTCTTCATTATCTTCAACATTATTTTCTTCTATTTGATTGTCTTCAGCTTCTAATTCAGGTTCAAATTGTTGATCAATATTATCATTAATTTCTTCTTGAACAGCATCAGTATTTTCTTCAATCTTCTCTTCAGCAACATTTTCTTCCAAAGTATTATCTTCATTATCAAACTTAAGAGCTTCTTGTTCAATAGTTTTGTTTTCTTCTTCCTTAACTTCTTGTTTTTCTTCCTCGCTCATTTCTAAATTATCAAAATCAACATTTTCATTCTTTGGTTTTTCAATATCACTAAAGCTCATTATTTCATCACCAAATAGCACAATTTGTCCATTAGGGCGTTTTTGTTGAGGTTTAGCTTTTTCTTTATTATTAGAAATAGCATTAGAAATAAACTTATACATTCTACTTTCAAGTGTTTCTAATTTCTCTTTAATTTCTGATAAATCATAATTATCACTAGTTTGTGGATATGTAGGTGAATTCTTTAAAGATTCCATATCAGCATATATACCATTGATTTTTCTAGTTAAATCATTAATCTCATCTTGATAATTGTTTGGATAATTAGTACTTTCTTTTTCACCAATTTGTGACTTCAAATCGTTGATTTCTTGTTTTAATGATTGAACTTGATTCAAATAATATCTACTTGCATCATTGTTATCATTTCCATCACTTGAACCCACTTGTTTGAAATCAGGAGAAGTAACATAATCTTTTAACTCATTGATTTCATTTTGAAGATCTTGAATTTGTGAATAATTAGCACCTTGAGATTGTGATTTTAAATTATCAACCTCTAAACGTAAATCTTCAATCTTATCTTCAAATTCATTTAAATCAACACTTGCAGACGATGCATTAATATTGTTCTTAATGATATTGATTTCTTGACGTAATGCCATGATATCATTTGAATAATCTTTTGCGCTAGCAATGCTTCCATTATTCTTAATATCAGATATCTCATTTTCAATTTCATTAATTTTATCATTAAAGTTATTTTCAACTAGTGCATCATTCTTTAATTTAGATACATCAAACTTCAATTCTTCAAATTCTTTCTTGAATTCGCTATTATCAATTCCTTCTTGGCCGTCTTCGCTGTTTAATCTATTAGCAACAATTTGGCCTAAGTCATCGATTCTTTGCGCTAATTTGTGTAATTCTAATTTATTGAATTCTGTTACAACTTGATTAATCTTTGTATCAAGCATGCTTAATTTTTCGTTATCAACTGGAGCTGGCGCATTAGTATTATCTCCACCATTATTTATTGCATATTCACCAGCTTCTAATTTAGCTTCTAAATCATTCATTCGCTTTAATACATCAATTTGTGAATCAGTTACATTACACATCTTGATAATCGCAATTTCCAAATATACAGTTGGAGTAGTAGATGTTTTAATCTTATTTTGTACATCACATAATACATCAATGTAATATAAAACCTTATTTGTAGGTATCTTTAATGCAAGTTCTTGGAACTTTTCTTTTTCAAAGATATATTTATTAGTATTCTTACTACCAACAGATATGTATAATAAGATATCTCTACAATATACAAGCATTGCGCTAATGATCTTACTTGCTTCTTTACCTGTATAGATAAAGTCATTAATAGTTTCAAGCGCAAAGTTAATATTCTTTGATTCAATATAATTCATAAGTAGATTCATCTTATCAAAGCTGATTGTTCCAGTAATAGTATTAACATCTTCAATATTGATATCTTTATTACCATATGAAATAACTTGATCTAAGATACTTAAAGCATCTCTCATACCACCTTCAGCAGCTTCAGCAATCGCATTGATAGCATCTTCAGTGATAGCAGCCTCTTCCTTTTCGCAAACATTTTTAAGTTGCATACTGATTTCATATGTACCTAATGGCTTAAAATCAAATCTTTGACAACGAGAAATGATTGTTGCTGGTAATTTTTGCGGTTCAGTAGTAGCAAGGATAAAAATAACATGCTTAGGTGGTTCTTCCAATGTTTTTAATAGCGCATTAAAAGCACCTGTTGAAAGCATATGAACTTCATCGATAATATATATCTTATGTTTTGCTCCACTAGGTAAGAATTTAACCTTTTCTCTTATATCTCTAATTTCATCAACACCATTGTTTGATGCAGCATCGATTTCCACAACATCTGGACTCATGCTATCAGATATCTCTCTACAGTTTGTACAGTTTAAACATGGTTCGCCATTATTAGGATTCTCGCAATTCAATGCTTTCGCAAAGATTCTTGCAACAGTAGTTTTACCTGTACCACGTGGACCGCAGAATAGATATGCATGTGAAATCTTACCACTAATAATTGCGTTCTGCAAAGTCTTAGTGATAGATGCTTGACCTACAACAGTTGAAAACGACTGTGGACGATATTTTCTATAAAGTGCTTTGTATGACATAAAATACCTCACTTAATATATCTTTTTTCTTCTTTCTTATATTATAACACAACTTAATCAATAATTAAAGAAAAAATTCTTGATTTATTTTATCTATCTCTTTCTTATATTATTTTTAATCTTTTAAAATCTTGACATAAAAATCATTTGTGATATAATATTTATAAGCGTTGATAAGAAAAGTATTTATAAAATGAAACATAGAGATATAACGTTTGGTGTAAGTTATACATATTTATAAAGAAAGAACACTTGGAGCTGTTGGAAGAAAAATGATTGTCATTTAGTAGAACCAACTGTATTTCTGCATTAAAGAAAAATTGAGGTGTCTAAAGTATTATTCTTTAGAAACTAAGGTGGTACCGCGAATGAATTTGAATATTCGTCCTTAGATTAAAGTTATCTTTAATTTAAGGATTTTTTGTTAGGAGGATATATGAAAAGAATTAGAGTAAAAGAAATCTTTATCAACAAAAAGGAAGAACATGTAACTATTTGTGCATGGGTACGTACAAACAGAGCACAAGCTCAATTTGGTTTCTTAAATGTTAATGATGGATCAACACTTACAAGCCTTCAAGTTATATATGATAATAATCTATCTAACTTTGAAGAGATATCTAAATATCGTGTAGGTTCATCTGTAATGGTTGAAGGTGATATCAAATTAACACCTGAAATGAAACAACCATTAGAATTGCACGCTACTAAAGTTGAATTATTAGGCGATTGTCCAGAAAACTATCCAATACAACCAAAGCGTCACACAAGAGAATTCTTAAGAGAGGTTGCCCATCTTCGTCCACGTACAAACCTATTTAATGCTGTATTTAGAATTAGATCAGTTGCTGCCATGGCAATTCATTCATATTTCCAAAGTCATGGATATCTATATGTTCATACTCCATTAATCACATGTGCTGATTGTGAAGGTAGTGATCAAATGTTTAAGATTACAACATTGAATATGGATAAGGTAGAAAAAGGACCAGATGGCAAAGTAGATTATTCTAAAGACCTATTTGGAAAACAAGCCTTCATTACTGGTTCTGGTCAATTACATGGAGAAACATATGCAATGGCATTCGGTGATATCTATACATTTGGCCCAACATTTAGAACTGAGAATTCAAATACTAAGACACACGCTAATGAATTCTGGATGATTGAACCAGAAATGGCATTCTGTGATTTAGAAGGCTTAATGGATATTGAAGAAGAAATGTTGAAATATGTTATTAAATATGTTTTAGATAATGCTAAAGAAGAAATAGATTTCTGTGACCAATTTGTTGAAAAAGGCTTGAAAGAAAAATTAGAAAAAGTATTATCTTCAAGCTTCGTGCGTATTAGCCATCATGATGTTGTAGACATCTTACTTAAGGCTCCAGTTAAATGGGAATTCAAACCATCATATGAAGATGATATATCTAAAGAACATGAAAGATATATTACCGAATACTTCAATGGCCCTGTATTTATCAAGGATTGGCCAAAAGATATCAAAGCATATTATATGAAAGTCAACCCAGATAACAAAACTGTTGCTGCAGTAGATTTAGAAGTTCCACAAGCAGGAGAATTAATGGGTGGAAGCCAAAGAGAAGAAAACTTAGATGTATTACTTAAACGTATGGAAGAAATGCACGTATCAAGAAAAGATATCGAATGGTATTTAGATACACGTAGATATGGCGGATGTGTACACTCAGGCTTTGGTATGGGATTTGAAAGATTAATTATGTATCTAACTGGTGTAGATAACATTAGAGATGTCATTCCATTCCCACGTACACCTAAGAATTGTGAATATTAAAAAAGAAAGCACTTCAATTGAAGTGCTTTTCTTATTATATATATTAACTCAATGAACCCCAAATATAATCTGCATAATCTGGATAGTCAATAAAAGGATTTCTATTACCTTGAATTGAATATGCAACCTCGTTTCTTTGTTTCTCTAAAGAATCAACTGGATCTAAATCATTCCATATCAACAACATATCAAAAGATTCACAAACAGTGTTAAGTGGATATCTATCAGCTTCTTGATATCTAACATATAAATAGAATAGGATTCTTGCTACATCTCCCTTAACACTATCTTTAGGTTCATAATATCCTAAGCTCACACCATACAAGGTATTGTTTCTACTTGAATTTTCACTTTGATGGCATGGGCGTAAATGATGAAGATCTGCACCAGCCATTGTAGTAGAAAACCATCCTAATGATTGAGGCCATACATGTTCTCTATTCCATGTTTTACCACCATCCCATTTAGCATCCATTTCTTTTTGACAATAGAAACAAATGATTGTTCCTTCAGTAGAGCCCTTATCAGTCTTTGCTAAATCAGTTCTTAAATCATCATATTTTTCAGTTTTTGTTTGAACTGATATAATTGATCTTAATGCAAGTTTCAATTCTTGGCCTTTGTATCCATTTGCAAGTGCATAATACGGCATGTCAAAATATACACCATCACCACTTTGACCAATCAAAGATATATCTATCGTTTTCGAATAAGATTTAAAATTGATTGTAATTGTGTGGTTACCTGCAGTTTTAAGCTTTTCGATATCTTCAGCACTTAACATATCTTTAGTAACATCTACTATAGTATCAACTTTTTTGTTTTTGATATGTAATTTGATATCTGATAATTTGAAATCTTCTACTCTAGTGCTCTCTGCATTATAAATGATTTCACATTCGAATTTATTCTTACACGAACACAATAAGAATAGTGATATGATAATTATTAATAATACTAATATCCTTTTATTTCTTTTCATATTTATATCCTCAGTCTTATTTTATCATTATATTTCTAATAACACAATAAAAAACTCTAATCAAATATGATTAGAGTTTATATATCTACTTATTATTTTTCTTTTCAGCTAACTTTTCTTGTAATTTCTTTTCTTTAGCATCTTCGCTTTGCCATACAAGAACAGTAGAGCCAGTAACAACTAAAGTTAAAGCTAAACCGATTAAGCATTCCCACCACATCCATTTAGTGATAACATATTTAGTATATCCTGCAGCTTTGAAGTCACCATTGTAAGCGGCTGTTATTTCGCTACCATCATATGTATTAGCGCTAGCATTTAATTTTTTAACGTTAGTTAAAAAGTCTGTTTTATCGCTTTCTAATGCATCGAAATAATTGCCATCATCTTCATTAGGATGTTCAGTATCAATAGCTCTTACTTTAAAGTTTACATTTTCAGTAATTTCATATTCTGATACATCAAATTCAGCCCACTTAACATAACCAGATTGAATCTTAGTACCATCTTGCCATTTTTGAGTATCACCTACACCTGTGAAATTATAATCTTTAAATGCGTAATTAGTATTTGTAGCTAAAGTTAATTCAATTACATTATCTTCATCAGCTGCATCTTTGATAATAATTTTGAATGTAGCTAAATAACCGTTGAATTTATGTTCTTTTGTATCTGTATATCCTGGAATTGTACGATATACATTTTCATAATCAACATTATATACCCAGAATGAATATCTCATTGTATATGTATCTTCATCATCTTCGTTTTCTTTTTCAGCTAAATCGAATTCACGATAAACAGCAATTGTGAATAAATCATCACCAGCTTCATTTACAACGTCTTGTTTAAGATATTCTTGGAAATGTGTATCATTATACATCATATAACGATTAATAAGATCTTCTGTATCTTTATATTTAGCACTTTGTAAATAATATCCATAGAAATAATTTTGATATCTATGATATGAATAAATACCTACGCCCACTGCTACAAGTAGTGGAACAAGCACTAATAATAATATTTTATATATACGCTTCATAAAAGCCTCCTATAATCTCTACGATATAAATATTATATCATATTTTCCCTTTTTTTCAATCTTTTTTTGCTTAAAAATAAATTAAGCAAAAATATCATCAAAAAATATTTGAAAATATTTTTAAAAATCTATTGTATTTTTATGTATTTTATTGTATAATACTATTGTGGGAGGAAAAATATATGGATATTCAATGGTTTTCAAAAAGTCCAAGAGGCGTTGCAACTATTTATGATAATAATATCACATTAAATACTGTTGCAACAAATCATTTTAAAAATGCATATGGCATCTTGATTGGGTATTCTGATGAAGCAAAAGCTTTATTCTTAAAATCTGTATCCAAAGAAGATTTAGCCATGGGTCTGTATCAAGATTTAGATATTCATACAATTTCTATTAAACCTAGTTATGGTAGAATCACAGGAAAGAATGTGATAACTAAATTAACACAGCTTTTTCCTATTGATTTTAGTGGGTCTAATTTAAATAAATATGAATGTGAATGGAATACTGAGGAAAAAACATTAAAAATTTTCTTAGAAAGGAGAATCAGTTAATGAACACTTTTTTAGCATTGGATTCTTTTAGTATTATGGCAATTGTTTGGGCAGTATTTATTGTTGCTACTGCAATCATCGAGCTTCAAACAGCTGACTTAGTTACAATTTGGTTCACATTAGGTGGAGTTGGAGCATTAATTGCTGCTTTGTGTAAACAAAACTTTTGGATCCAAATTAGTATATTCTTAGGAATTTCTGTAATTGCGATTATTCTTACTAGACCTCTAGCAAAGAAGTTGCAACAAAAAGAAATTATTCGAACAAACTCTGACAAGGTTGTTGGTAAAATGGCAATCGTTACTAAGAAGATTGATGTTGATGAAATCGGTGAAGTAAAGGTTGAAGGTAGATTATGGAGAGCTATTAATAATGATGGCTTAACATTTGAAGAAAATGAAAAAGTATTAGTTGAAGCTATTTCAGGTACAAAACTAATCGTTTCTAAAATTGAAGAAGAAAATAAAGAAGTAATATTATAGGAGGAAATTATGAAAATATTAGAAACTACTAACATTGTTCCAATTATTATTGTAATTTTAATTGGTTTGGTTATTTTACTTGTTGCTATAAGCATTCGTGTTGTTCCACAAGCTCATGCTTTCGTTGTTGAAAAGTTTGGTGCTTATCACAAAACATTAGGTACTGGAATTCACTTTGTGTTTCCTTTCATCTTCCGTATTAGTAAGAGAATCTCATTAAAAGAACAAGTTGTTGACTTCGATCCACAACCAGTTATCACAAAAGATAATGTTACAATGCAAATTGATACTGTAGTATTTTATGAAATCACAGATCCAAAACAATTCGCATATGGTGTTGAACATCCTGAACTTGCTTTAGAGAAACTAACTGCTACTACACTTCGTAATATCATCGGTGAAATTGAATTAGATGCAACTCTTACAAGTCGTGATTTAATCAATACAAAGATGAGAACTATTCTTGATGAAGCTACTGACCCATGGGGTATTAAGGTAAACCGTGTTGAGTTAAAGAACATCTTACCTCCAAAAGACATCCGTGATGCAATGGAAAAACAAATGAGAGCAGAACGTGAGAGACGTGAACAAATCTTACGTGCTGAAGGTGAAAAACGTGCAGCAATCTTAAACGCTGAAGGTATCAAAGAAGCTCAAGTATTAAAGGCTGAAGGCGAAAAGCAAGCTAAGATCTTAGCAGCTGAAGCTGAAAGAGAAGCATTAATCAAAGAAGCTGAAGGTAAATCAGAAGCTATCCTAAAGATTAAAGAAGCTGAAGCACAAGGTATTGAACTTGTTAAAAAGGCTGGTGCTGATAAAGCTGTATTAACATTAAAAGCTTATGAAGCATTAGTTGAAACTGCAAAAGGTCAAGCTACTAAATTAATTATTCCTTCTGAAATTCAAGGTATGGCTGGTTTAGTATCTGCTATTTCTGAAACTGCAGAAAAAACTAAAAATTCTAAATAAGATAAATTAAAGGCTACTTTAAAATATAAGTAGCCTTTTTTCTATTCATTTCTTTTTATAAAACCAATAACTTCTTTTTCGTAATTTTCTTTATCTTCTAGATAACTAATTCCATGCCCTGCATCTTTAAAAGTTTTTAAAACTATATGTTCTTTATTACTTTCATATAACTTTCTACTCATATCTATAGGAATAAATTTGTCATCTTCGCTGTGTATTATCATTATTGGTACACTAGTATTTTCTACATGCTTAATTACATTAGCATTTGATAATCTAAAGCATCCAAAAATAAAAGCACTTAAATAGATAATATGTCTTACAAAGAACCAAGGTATTTTTATATCAACATTACATACCTTTCTTATTATATCTGCACCACTAGTATATGGGCTATCTGCAATTATCGCTTTCACATTTTTATAATTCATATCAGATGCCATTAAAACAGTAGATGCACCCATTGATACACCATATAAGAATATTTTAACATCATCGTTGAATCTTTCATTAACATAATCAATCCAATATTTAACATCCTTACTTTCTTTAGCACCGAATGTTAAATGATGGCCTTGGCTTAAACCATGTCCTCTTTGATCAACAACTAATAAATTATGCTTTGTGATATAAGATATCTTTCTACCACCACAAAAATCTCTTATAGCGGTACCCCTATATCCATGAAAACATATATCGACAATACTATCATCTGATACTTTATAATATCTTGCGTGCAGTCTCTTTCCATCAAATGTTTTTATATATACATCTTCGCAATTTTCACTTTTAAATTCATCAATTAATTTAATCATTAAATCGTGATGTTTTGCATATTGAGGTGATGAAGGAATATTATAGATATCTTTATCCTTCTTATATCTAGAGAAAAATATAATCATATATACTACAAAACACAATATTAGATATATAAATACAACAATTCCAATAATTAAAAATGGCATAATGATCTCCTTTTTCATCATTATACCATAATTAATTATCATTTTCATTATTTTCTTGTTCTTTTATATCTTCTTTCTTGACTGCTTTGTCATCAACATCTTTTAAGAATCTTTTTAATTTATGAAATGCATCATCAAATTCAAATATCTTTAAATATAATTTTGTGAATAAACCAATTAATGGTCCATTAATAAATGCAATAATAACAGTACCGATTCCAACTCCAACAAAATTACCAAAACCAAATAAGATGAAAGATAAAGAAATTGCGACAACTAAGCTTACTATATCGTATACTATCTTTGTTTTGGAAAAATTAAAATTGAATTTTTTACTTACTTCCTTTACAAATAAATCATATACTTCTGGGATAAGATATGTTTGAAAGATAAACGCAATTCCCATAGCACATAATAATTCACCAATTATATAGAAGATTATTTTTAACGCAATCGCATCTAAAGCAAATAAAGACATTAAATACATGAACAAATCTAATATTAATCCATATATAAAAGTTGTAATAAAAGCACCAATAAAAGTTATCTTAAATCTTCTAACAACAATTATTAACACAATTAATAATATTCCCTGCACAATATATTCAGCAAGCCCAAATGTGATTATGCTACTATATGCAGATAGCTTTTGATATATGATATATGCCGGTGCAACAACCATCGACATACCATATCCACCTTTAGACATCATAGCTGCACCGATTGCGAGCAACAATATACCTACAAAATATGACAATTCTCTACTAAACTTTATTTTCTTCATATCCTTTTCCCTAAAAAAAGAGCTTGGTCCGTTTGATACAGAAACGGTCAAAGCTCTTTATTTTTTTGCCCGATAATATTATATCAAATAATTAAACATTATGCAAGCAATTATCCACTTTTTTCATATAGTACTTGAGATATATCTCCAACTATTCTAACTTTACTTATTCTAGCTAATTGTTTGGAATCTAAATAAACCTTAACTCCAAAAGTATGTGTTCCACCCCAAGAGTTTTCTGGTTCTTTTACAATTTTATAAGTTACATACAATTCAGTATTATTAATTTTTACTTCAATCTTATGGCTAACTAATGATCTTTCTACAATCTCAAAATAAATATAGCCACCATCACTAGATGTTTTCTTTTCAAATTGTCTTGTAAATCTACTATATGTTACATTTTGTTCAATAAATCTAACAGATTTCATTTCAACGCTTCCACAATTAAATAACATTGAACCGCCTAATAATGATATAAACATTCCAAGAAATATCAATCCAACTACAACTGATACAACAATAATTATTGGTTTTCTCATATACAACCCTCTTACTTTATAAAATTTCTTCAATATGGCGGAAGAAGTGGGATTCGAACCCACGCACCTGTTACAGCCTACAGATTTTCGAGACCTGCCTCATCAACCAGCTAGAGTATTCTTCCACCTATTTACCCAAACAAAATCTTGAGAATAATTCATCAATTAATTCTTCGCTAGATACTTCACCGATTATTTCGCCTAAATTAACCCATGCATTATTGATATCTATATTTGCGATATCAACTGGCATTTTATTATCTAAGCTTTTAATAGCATCTTCTAAATTGCGTTTAGCATCTTTTAACTTCGCGATTTGACGCGCATTGCCAATATATGAAGCATCAATATTTAATGCATCAGATATATTACATAATTTTTTTATTTCTTTTTCAAGTTTAGATATATCTTCACTATCATATGCCGACATCAAAACATAATTATCTAAGCCGTTTAAATCAAGTTTGTTTTCTAGATCTTTTTTATTAACTACAATAACTCGCATTTTATCCTTAGATATATCTAAAAGTTCTTTATCAACCTCATCAAGTGCTTGATTATTATCAAGAACTAGTATTACAAGACTAGCTTCATTTAAGGCCTTCTTACTTTTTTCAACACCAATCTTTTCAACAACATCTAAAGTTTCTCTAACACCAGCAGTATCAACAAGTTTCAAGACTATTCCGCCAATATTAACTTCACCTTCAACGATATCTCTTGTTGTACCTGCAATATTAGTAACAATTGCTTTGTCTTCTCGAAGAAGGGCATTAAGTAGACTACTTTTACCAACATTAGGTTTACCTACAATTGCAGTTTTGATACCATTTTTAATTACTTGAGATATCTCACTTTTCTTAATAACTTCATCAATCTTTGCAAGTAATGCTTTTAATGCAGGATATAATTTATCATTTGTGATTTGTTCTTCGTCTTCATATTCAGGATAATCAATATTAACCTCAATTTGCAACATTATTTGTAAGACTTCATCTCTAAATGATTTAATTAGCTTTTTAGTTTCACCACTAAGACCTAAATTAGCAAGCTTCAAACTATTATTAGTATTAGCTTCAATCATATCCATTACAGCTTCAGCTTGTGTTAAATCAATTCTACCATTTAGATATGCTCTTTTAGTGAATTCACCAGGTAGAGCTTCTCTTGCACCTGCTCTTAAAACCAATTCAAGGACTTTGTTAGTTACAAATATACCACCATGGCAGTTTATTTCAACAACATCCTCTTTAGTAAAAGATTTAGGACTTCTGTACACAGTAACTAATACTTCATCAATTGTATCATTGCCATCTTTGATATATCCATAATGAACTGTATGGCTTTTTACATTACTTAAGTCCTTACTAAATATTTTAGATACAATTGATATTGCATCACTTCCTGATATCTTAATAATACTAATTGCATTATTTGCAAGTGCAGTACTGACTTGCGCAATTGTATCTTCATATCTTGTGTTTAATTTTGTCATTTTAATCTCCTTGATGCCTGATTGCTTTTACTGGTTCTTTAACTGATGCAACAATTGATGGAATTAAAGCTGCTAATATCGCAATTAAGGCTGCACCTAATATAAGCATACCAATTTGTGTAATATTCATATCTAACCTTGTCAATTCACTAATATCATAATCATTAGAATACAAGTCTTCAACAACATTAGACACGAAATTCAATATTGGTTTGATTGCTACACGTGCTATTATAACACCAATTACTCCAGAAGTAAAACCAATTACGGATGCTTCAGTTAAAAATATTGTTCCAACATTAGTTTTACTAAATCCAAGGCATCTCAATAAGCCAATTTCTTTCGTTCTTTCTACAACACTAATATACATTAGCAATGCAATCATAATCGAAGATACAATTAATGATATCATTGAAAAGATAATCAACACATTTGTGAGAATCTTCACAAACTTTTCAAACTCTTCAGTGATTGTACCCATATAATCTCGATATATAACTTGCTTTTCTGCATCCTTATCAATATTGTATGCTTGTAAATATTTATTAATTAGATTTCTGTTTTCAAATTTATCAGTATAAATCCTAATAGAAGAGATATTGTAATAATAACCTATACTTCTTAAATTGCTTTCCAATTGATATTCTTTAGTTAGTGTTTGAAAATCATATTCTCGATCTTCATATGGCTTACCTGTAAATACATTCTTATCAGTTCCATATGCAAGCTGTGCAACAACGATATCACTACTTACTGCATCACTATGCATCATGTCTTCTAATTCGTTAGTAAAAAGAAGACCTGTAGAATACAATTTTGTAGTTGCATTTTTCTTTATTCTTAATATTGCGCTTATCTTTAATGTGATTGAAGAATTATTATACATATCTTCATATTCATAATTATATGTATATTTATCGTTTACAGCATCATATTTGTAGTATTGATTATTACTAATAACCTTAAATTCCTTATTACACATCTCTTCGAATGTGTAAGAATCGATATCTTTATAATCGATACCTAAATAATCAAGAACATATGCATCAATACAATTGTTCTTATCTATAACTAATGCAACTTCGTTGTAAGCCGATGGATATTTAGATCCATATAATAAATCATATTCTTCGCTCAAGTAATTACTATCTTTATTTAGGCTTTTTAGATATGAACTTGTACTTAAGAAATCATATCCTGTATTTGTGTGACTTAAAATATGCATATTAAGAGAAGAACCATAATCAATTACAGTATATAAATTCTTATCTAATGCTTTAACATAATCTAAATATGCCCCATCAAAGATATTAACATGCTTATAATATGAGGTATATTCGTTAGTTACATGAATAATATTAGAACTTGGATATTCTTCATAATTTTTATTTTCAATCTCATCAGTTTCATTTAATCTTGATGTAATCGTAATTGGATATGAACCTAAGGCTTGCTTTTGCGCAAACTCAGTGTAATTAGTCATACTATTAGATACCATTAATACTAATGTTGTTGATACAATACCGACAGAAGTGGCCAAAATAGTAAGAAGTGTCCTTATCCATTTAGTATACATATTTCTAAACGACAATTTAATTGATGTTAACAGAGAAATGAATTTGAATTTGCGTTTTTCTTTTTCGAAATTGATATCTTCTTTTTTATTAATTACATCATCAGAAACAACTTCACCATCTTTTAATCTAATAATTCTATCAGCATATAAGGATGCCAACTCTTCACTATGACTTACCATTACAACAAGTCTTGTTTTACTGATTTCTTTTAATTCTTCCATAATAGTTTCACTATTTTTAGAATCAAGTGCACCAGTAGGTTCATCAGCTAAAATAATTTTAGGTTCAGTCACTAAAGCTCGTGCTATTGCAACCCTTTGTTTCTCTCCACCTGATAGTTGATTTGGATATTTATTCTTCTTATCTGATAAACCAAATTTATCAAGTAAATTATCTACACTCTTTTTGATATCTTTTATTTTGATATGTTGAATACGTAAGGGAAGAGCAATATTATCGTAAACATTCAAATGATCGATTAAATTGTATTGTTGAAAAATAAAACCGACAGAAGTATTACGATATTCATCAAACTTTTTACTACTATAATCTTTAATACTAATATCATCTATTAGGATATCACCTGTATTTGCTTTATCAAGTCCACCAATAATATTAAGTAATGTGGTCTTACCAGAACCTGATGGTCCAAGTATAAAGGTAAAACCCTTATTATCAAATTCGATATTTATATTTTTTAACGCATTTGTTTCGATATCCTTTGTTTTATATATCTTACAAACATCTATTAGCTTAATCATATCATTCACCTAAAAAGTAAACTTGATATTTAATATCACCCTTGTTTACTTCCCTTTTATAATATATCAAATAGGTATTATCATTTGAAATCATTGATGCGCCTGTACTTACAAAGAACTTATTGATATTCATATCAAGTGCTTCTTTATATGCATATGTTGCCATATCAGTACAATAATATCTATTCTTCATATGTGCAAACACAAAAAAGTTATATGGACTTCCTTCCATCTTTTGTAATTGAAGGATTAATTTGTTTTGTTTATCTGCATCCATACCTTTAACACGTACTGCAATATATTCATGATAATTGACTAGATATTGCCAATCATTTTCATATATTTTAACAATATTATCTTTTTTGTTAACATTGCCAACAATTTCATAATTGAATTCCGCATTTGGTGAAGCTACAACGGCACAATGACCAACTCTAAGTTTTTTACATATATATTTTGTTACAAAATTTGAACCAAAATCGGTATCAGTAAAATAGATATCGCCGATTGTACCTACGACACCATCATTATATGTATCTACAATTCTTAAATCAGTATTTTCATAATCATATTCTTTTCTAACAAGGTAGTATTCGGTAGAACCTTCTGTGCATATAAGCTCACCTCGATTGATGAATTCCTCAATTGAACTATTTGCGCGTGATGCTTCAATTTCTACAGTAGATATAAATATGATTATAAATACTAATATAATTGATAATATAATTACAAGTGGTCTTTTAAATCTCTTAATCATATAAACTTTCTCTCTTTATTTTTATTATAATTCATTTTTTACTACATTTCAACTTTTATATTATTTTACCATCTTAATCATAATTTAAAATAAAAATAAAATCGTTTACAATTTTTGTTGAAATATATTTTATTTGTGTTATAATAGAATTGTAATATATATATTGGAGGTAAAATATATGATAAACGAGAAATTATCTAAAGCACTTGAAGAAGCAAAACAAACAAAGAATTTTTTAGAGATTAGCGAAGAATTCTTAGTCAATTTGGTTCAAAGTGCTCTAGCTTTCGATAACCCTTCATTAAAGAAGGAAGATGTAGTAAAGGTTTTAAACGGCGAAGTTGTTGGAGTTAATCCAGACAAAGTAAGAAAAATCATTAATCAAAAGAACGCATTCTTAAAAGTTCTTCAAATGGCTAAGGACAAAGTAGAATTAGATGAAAACACATTAAAAGATCTTCACCAAATCCTATGTGATGGAGAAGCAGAAGTTGGTGGTTTATACCGTCGTGTTAATATTTCTGTTAAAGGATCTAATCATACTCCTTGTTCATATGAAAAGGTATATGATAGAATGGCTAAGTATTTTGTTTTCATGCAAGAAGGACCAAAAGGCGATTTATGGGAATATATCTCATATCTACATTTACAACTTGCTAAGATTCATCCATTCTTAGATGGTAATGGACGTTTAGCTCGTTTAGTATTAAATTATGAATTAATGAAGAACGGATTTATGCCTGTTATTATTACATCAGACGAAAGAGATAAATATTTCTCTGCATTAGAATCATTCAAGGTTGATAAAGATATCAAACCATTTATGGATTTCTTAGAAGATCTTGAAATGAAATCTATTCAAACATATTAATAGATAAATAAATAAAAAGCATTTCTTTATAGTGAAATGCTTTTTTATTATATCTACTTTTCCTTTTTAGGTTCGATATATAATATTCTTTCAGTTCCTTCACCTTCAGAATGAGTATATACATCTTTCCAAGTAGAAAGTTTATCGTGAATTATTTTTCTTTCATATGCGTTTAAATTATCAAGTGCAATTACTTGTTTTGTTTTAGCAACTTGTTTTCCATATTCAACTGCCATACGTTCTAAGTTAGATTCGTGTCTACGTCTGTATCCGCCTACATCAACTTTAACAACGATTTGTTCATCTTCAAAATAATATTTATTAATGATTGATGATACTAATACTTGTAAAGCACCTAAGTGACGAGAGTTTTTACCAATTAAAACACCATTGAAATCACCAGCATCAACGCCTAATTCAACAACATTGTCTCTAACTCTCTTTTCGATGATACCTTCAACACCGTTGTCAGCTAAGATTTGTTGAATATATCTCTTACCTTTTTCGATTGGATCGATACAAACAGTGATTTCAACTTCCATTGTATCAACGCCATCAGCCTTGTCTCTAATGATTTTTTCAATTAATTCATCTTCAGAGATACCAAATTCAGTTGAAGCTAGTTGTAATGCTTCTTCAACTTCTTTTACTTCATATACTTTTGTCTTCATTTATTTTCTCCTTAATAGCCACGACTCTTTTGTTTTAACTTTTCAAGACGTCGTTTAGATGTAACTTGGCCGATTGCTGTTTGGCCAGTTGAATAAATGTTACCAATTACCCAATATAAACCCAAGGCAGCAGGGCTTTGTAATACAAAGATTACCATCATTACTGCAAAGAAGTATAACATAACCTTCATTGCCATACCTGTAGATTTTGCATTTGGGTTTTGCGCTTTAGCACGACGATATTCAGGAATACCAGCTTGTTGTTCGTTGGTAACTTTCTTTTGTCTAATTTCACTAATAATAATACTTACAACTTGAGTCAATCCTACAAGGATGGCTAAGATAATAACACCCCAGTTTTGTGCTTTAGCACTAAAATCAGGATATAAAGTAGCTAAATCTGCTTCATTTACTTCACCAGCTGTTCTTGTTAATGTTAAATAGATACCAAATAATTTAGTATTATTGAAGATATTTAACCAATGACCTTCTACAGCCATACTTGCTGGTAATTTTCTAAGTGCATAATAGAAACCTAAAAAGATTGGCATTTGTACGAATGGCATAATACATCCACCAATACCTACACCATTTTTCTTATAGATTTGCATCATTTCCATTTGCATTCTTTGTTGACTTGCTTGATCTGTTTTATTTGCATATTTTGCTTGTAACTTATCAATTTCTGGTTGCATTATTTTCATCTTTAATTGCATATCGTTTGATTTTGCATAAATAGGCCATGCAATAGTACGAACGATAATTGTTGAAAAGATGATTGTTAAAGCATAATTACCAAAGCCAATTGATTTACCAACCAGCCACATGATACCAGCCATTGGATATACGAAGATATCCCAGAAGCCAAAACCATCACCTAGTGGTGTTTCCATATAGCTTGTTTTAGCACAACCTGACATTGTAAGCACTAGTACAAGCAAAAGAACAATTAAAACTAAATTTTTACTCTTTTTCATTCTTTCTCCTATGCTTTAAAGTCTTTCATTTTATTAAGGACATATTGTATTTGTGTCTTTTTGCTTTCAAAATCCAGATCAACACTTGCGATTTTACAAACAAGAAGAAAACTATATCCTTGATAATCTTCTAAAAATTCTCTCAATATTTCTTTTGTCACACGCTTCTGATAATTTCTAACAACTGCATTACCTAATTTTTTAGAAACAGACACAGCTATTTTAACTTCATCAGTACGCTCAAAATACAATACATAGTATTTAGAACCAACACTATGCTTTTTTGCTAATAGCGCTTCGATTTCATGATTTGCTTTTAAGATATATTTTTTGTTCATAAAAACGAATCCCCCTATAATAATTCAAGAAAAAAGACTACTAGCATATATGTTTTTTCTAGTAGTCCGAGTTTCTTATATATTATGCAGTTAATTTCTTTCTTCCTTTAGCGCGTCTTCTTGCGATTACTGCTCTACCGCCTACTGTAGACATACGAGCACGGAATCCATGTACTTTACTTCTTTTCAACTTTGTAGGTTGATATGTTCTGTAACATCCCTTCATAGAATACCTCCTATACTAAACTTGCTTAATTATTATATCTTATTTTGTTTTATAAGTCAAGTATTTTTTATTATTCCTGATTTGGACTATCTGAAGTCTCGTTTTCAGGAAGAGAATTTGTTTCCTTATTTTTCTTTTTCTTATTAATATATACAACTGTCAATGGAAGAATAATTGCACATACTAATACAGCTGCACCAATTGATATACCAATAACAAGTCCTTTATTGATTGTTTTATTATCTTCAATTTCATCTGCTGCATTTGGGCTAGATTGGAAAGAAGTAGGTAATTTATCAAATGCTTGTTTGAAATAATAATCTTGATACTCTGTTTCACTGAAATAATATCTCAATTTAGCAACTATATATTGTGGATTAAGTTGTTTATAAATAGAAATACCAGATTGACTATAATTAGTCTTTTGTTGAGAATAACTATATACTCCCACAAATGGCAAATATTTTCCATCACTAGTTAATATCCAAGATTGCATATCGATATGATGTTTATATGTAGCACCAAGCTTATCCATGATAATTTTTACACCACCAGAATAATATTCGCTTTGGTTAGATGCAATAAATTGAATGTTTGCGATTTGTTCATCGCCTTTTTTAATATTTCTAGATGTAGCATCAGCAGAAGTTGGAGCACTAAAATAATCATCAATCTTAGTTATATCATTGCTATCAGGATATAAAAAGACATCTTCTTTATAAGTGGAAATTTTTGTTTTTCCGCCTTTTTTATGTTGAATCATTGTGTATAACTCATATGGATGTTGATCTACAGATGAATTATCTAAGGTGAAATAGTGAGTAGTAGGAGTTGTATAAGTCTTATACTCAGTAAAATAATACATATTAGCTGGATTTTTAGATGTAGTAGATGTAACAGTTGCAGCGCTCATCTTAAAATCTGTTAGTGCATATCCAGGATCTGTTGTAGAAGCAGGACTAATACGACCATAAACACTTACATTTACACTATATTTTAAAGTCATCTTGTTATCCGAATCGAAAGTACGACGTCCAATAATAGTAATTTGTGGATTAACTTCCTCATCCCAATATACATGCTCATAATTTGGTACTACAAGATATGATCTAGTTAGTGTAACAAGAGCATATATACCACCAAGTACACATGAATAAATAACAAGTATTAATATTAAAGCAGTTTGTGATAACTTCCCTAATCTATTATTTAATTTTGAAAACCATGATTCTTTCATATAATAATCTCCATACGTAATAGTATTTTACTACAAATGCGAAATATAATCAAGTTATTTTTAGTTTTGTTTCTTTTTCTTATATTATATGTATCGATATAATTTAGACTTATCCACAAACTTATTAAAAATTTATCCTCTGGGGAAAAGTGGAAAAATCAAAAAATATATTATTTAAAAATTAGCACTTTATTTTTTTGCTATTTTGTGATATGATAAATTAGAAAGGACTCTTCGCGTGGATATTATGACTAATTTAGAAGCTAAGAAATATCTAGAACAAGTTTTAGATCAATTAAAAAAAGAAACTCCAACAGAGAATTTAGATAACTTCGAAGAAAGATTTGGTGAATCTCGCGAAGTATTAAAGTTCGAAAACAATTATATTTACGTAATTGTGAAAGATCCTCTAACAAAACTCTTGATTGAAAAGTTTAATTCAAGAAGAATGAACGAAATTTTAACTGATTTATTACAAACAAAGACAGGATTTAAGTTTATCACAAAAGAAGATGCTGAAAAAGAAAACAAAGCAACAGAAAAATTAGCACAAGTAGATGCTATGAACTTTGAAAGAAGTTCAAGAAAACTAAGAGCTGAATTCACTTTTGATAATTTCGTTGTTGGTGAATCAAATAGGTTTGCTTTTGTGACAGCAATGAAAATTGCTGAATCTCCTTATGCAGTTTTAAATCCTTTGTATATATTTGGTGATGTTGGTTTGGGTAAAACTCACCTAATGATGGCAATTGGCCACTATATCTTAGATAGAAACATCAATGCAAATGTAATTTATACAACTGCCCAACAATTTACTGAAGATTATTTTGTATACACAAAGAAAGATACAAAGAATATTGAATTTTTCTATAATAAATATCGTCAAGCTGATGTATTACTTGTCGATGATATTCAATTCTTAGTTAATAAGCCTGGAACTCAAGAAGAATTCTTTAAGGTATTTGAATATTTACACGAAAATAACAAACAAATTGTTATTACAAGTGACCGTCCAGTAGGTGAATTAAAACTAATGAATAGATTAGTATCACGTTTCAGCTGGGGAATTGTTGTAGATATTCAATCTCCTGATAAAGATTTACGTGTTAATATCTTAAGACGTAAGCTAGAATTCATGATTTCTAATGTAAGTGATGTAAGTGATGACTGCTTAGAAGTAATTGCAGACAATTTCACTAACAATATAAGAGAATTAGAAGGCGCTCTTAGAAGATTTATCACATATTGTGTATCAATGAATCTTCCATTCACTGTTGAAAACGTGTATTATACTCTAGATGGTATTATGCCAAAGAATAAAAACAGTGAAAATAAAGATGATCAAGCAGTAGAGAAATTAAAAGATGTAGTGTCATCATATTTCCAAATTAGTAAGACTGATTTACTTTCTGCAAGTCGAAAACCAAATATTGTGTATGCAAGAAACATTTGCTTCTACATTTTAAGAACAGAATTTAAATTACAACTAGTAAAAATTGGTGAAATCTTTGGTGGAAAAGATCATACAACTGTAAATTACGGCTATGAACGCATAAAAGATATGTTGAATGAGAATAATAACACTAAAAACGATATCCAATATATCAAAGAAAAGCTGTTAAAATAGACTTTTCCACATATTAACATTCTTAATAATAAAAATAATTTAAAATAAATAAATTCAAAGGAGAAATAAAATGAAAATCCAAATAAAACGAGAGTTGTTGTTAAACAATTTGAATAATGTCAGCAGGGCATTATCTAATAAACCACAAATGCCAATTCTTACTGGTATGAAATTAGATGTTAAAAATAACTTTTTAACTCTAACAGCATCAAATTCTGATATTTCTATCCAAACAAAGATAGAAGCAAGCGATGATTTGTCAATAAAAGAAACAGGTGTAGTTGTATTACCAGGTAAATATTTTTGTGATATTGTAAGAAAATGTGATTGTGATTCTCTTCTTATTCAAACATTTGAAAAGAATTCTGTAAAAATATTAGCTGATCAATCTACATTTACTCTAAATCTACATGATAAATCAATCTTTCCATACATCGCATTCGATGATAGTCAAAACTTTATTTACTTAGATGGTATCAATTTAAAACAAATTATCAAGAAAACTGCTTTTGCAACTTCTCCATCAGAAGCTAAAATGGTTTTAACTGGTGTAAGCTTCACTGTAAATGGCGATAAATTAGAAGCAATTGCGACAGATAGCTTTAGATTAGCTAAGAAATATATGAAGATTGAAGGCATGAATGCCCAAATAAAAGCAATCATCCCATCTAAATCTCTAGATGAATTGAATAAGATAGTAGAAGAAGTACAAGAAATTGTTCAAATTCACTTCACTCAAACTAGAGCTTTGTTCAAATATAAGAATATTTTATTCCAAACTAGACTAATTGAAGGCAATTTCCCTAATACAAAGAGTCTAATTCCTACTGAATTTATTACAGATATCAAATTTAACAAGCAAGAATTAATAAATGCGATCGATAGAGCATCACTTTTTGTAGCAAATGATTTAGCAAATGTAATTAAATTTACTATAAATGAACAAAATGAGATCTTAATATCATCTTCAGCAAGTGAAATTGGTGGATCTTTAGAAAAGGTTAAACCAATTAGCTGCTCTAAATACTTAAATTTTGAAACTGCATTTAGTGCTAAGAACTTCTTAGATGCATTAAAAGCCTTTGATTCAAATGAAATCACTATTCATTTTACCGGTGAAGTAAAACCATTTATCATAAATAGTGATTATGATGTAAATCACATGCAATTAAATATGCCTGTTAGAATCTAATATTTACATAAATACATAAATAAATAAGAAAAAGAACCAAATCAATGGTTCTTTTTTCTTTTTATATTAAAATTCTAATTCATCAAACAAAGCTTTTAAGTCTTTTTCTAGTTGTTCCTTAAGTCCACGGTCATATGGAGGAAGTTCAACCTCATCAAAAGCACTAATTCCTTCAGCTTGAAGGTTTTTAACGATACTTCTATCCGCAATTGGGTTCAAAAGCTTTGCATGAGGAGTAAATTCTTGTACTTGTTCCTGTAATTTCTCTAAAGAAACCTTAGGAGCACGTCTATTTTTACTATATCCATTAGGAATTATGTACTTAATTGACTCTAAATCCAACTCATTATCAATAAAATATTGAATTGTGTTCCAAAAACCACCTAATCCTAGGGTATCTAGGCCTACTACAATACAAACATGATCACTTATTTCTAGTAATATTTCAGTTAAACGGCTACTTGAAGGTGGAAAATCCACTAAAATATAGTCAAAGAATGTTGCATATTCTTTAAACATGCTCTTAATTACCTTTTCTTGAGCTCTTTCATAAGTTAATTTCATTGATAACTTGTCTGTATTCAATGTTTTTATCAAATAAAGGTTCTCACGAACAGGAATCAGCAAATCTCCAAGCTCTGCACGGCCTGCAATATAGAATTCTAAGTAATTATCGTCGCTTTCGAAGATTTTATCGTCTTCACCAAAGATTTTAAAGATACTATTTTGGTCATCCGCACTTATAATTAAGACCTTTTTGCCTTGTTTAGCATAATAATGTCCTAAATAACCAATGAAAGTAGTCTTTCCTACGCCACCTTTCTTACAAAATACTGAAATTGTTGACATTTTTATCTACCTTCTCTACTCAATTTTTCTAGACAAGCCATCTCAATGTACGTAGAAACTTGCACTCCAGCCTCAATTGCAGCTAATTTAATACGTTTACGTAATGCTTTGTCCATAGTAGCAGTGTATTTTTCTCTACTTTCATCACTAACTTCAACAACTTTTGCCTTTGGTTTAGGTGTTTCTACGACTTTAACTTCCTTTACAGGTTCTTCAACTATAACTTCTGTTTCCTTAGCAGCTACAGTATCGTTTTTAAATGGATCTGTTCTCTTTTTAAATGGTGTATTCATAATTCCTCCTTACTAGATTGTTTACATATTTATGTATATACATACAAACATAAATAAATCTTTAAATACATACATAAAAGAATAAATACAACTATACATAAATACATACAAATGACACATTTTTACCATGATTTTAGAAAATTTGACCACAAATTCAATCTACTTTTTCTTGGTTTTGATCTTTTAAAAGGTCATTTTTTCTGTAATCGGCCGATATTTTAATGCAATTACAAAAATCAGTTAAAATTAAAACCTCGAAAACTGACTAAATTTTGCCCTAGAATCGTTTTTTGGCCTTTTAAGGTAAACTAAATTGTCCCGGACTTTCAAAATGATTATAAGCGAAATAATTTTTGGCCATTTTTGGGCCAATTTGACCGGTTTTAAGACCTTTAAAAGCAGATGAAAAGCTTAAAACAATTATTTTTATACATAAATACATATAAATGTAATTATGCTTATACATAAATATGTAAAAATGTATTTAAAATATTATGTATTTATGTAAATATGTATAAATCTTTCAATGTTGATCGTTTCAACAATCTGATTCTTAACATTTACAATATATATTATAAACTATATTTTTCATTAAATCAAGAAGGAAATAAGTAAATAAATATAAAAATATTTAAATAGATACATAAATACATAAATATGTATAGCAATATTTATGATTTTTGTGGTGTTTTTGCCCTTTTCGGCTGCTTTATAACAGAAAAATAGCCTAAATTAGCCCTAAATTTCCCTTGTACTGGCTTGTAAATAACTGATTTTACTATTTATAGATCATGATTAGTAAATAATTCTAGCTAAAATATCGGGTTCATACTGTAAAATGGCATAAATTGAGCATAATTTATACATAAATACATAAAACCATACGCGTTTTTGCTGCTTTAATTGTAAATATATGCATAAATACGTATTTATGTAGATATTTATATGTGGTTTTCTGTTAAATTGATGCAAATATGGTCATTTTATTGGCTATAACTCATACATAAATACATAAAACCATACAATTTTTGTAATTAAATTAGCACTAACAGACAATAAAACAGGCAGTAATAGAAGATTCAACTTAATTTAGTTTATATTTAAACCCCAATAAGCCAGATTTTATACATAAATACATAAAACCATACACAATTTTAGCCGATATTATGATAATAACGAGTAAATATATAAATATTTATGTATATATTTATTTAAAGAAAGGAGTAAATATGGAATTACATCTAAAATAAGACCAGAAATAGCATAAATATGGCAGATTATCTGTATGTATATACATAAAACCATAAATATTTAGTAATTTTAATGTCTTTATTTTCTATCTTTGGAAGATAAGTGCAAAATTAATGAAAAAAATGAGAAAATTCGTTAAAATAATGCTGGAAAATTGGTAAATTTTATGGTATAATATGTATATATATAATAAGAAAGAGAAAAAGGGCTAAAAAACAGGAGAAAATTATGGCAAAAGAAGTTAAAATTACTACAGAATATATTACACTTGGGCAATTTTTAAAATTTGTTGGCATAATTGACAGCGGATTTTTAGCCAAAATTTATTTAAGCGAGAACGAAGTGCTTATAAATGGCGAAATTGACTGCAGAAGAGGCAGAAAATTATATCCAAATGATCATATTGTTGTTGAAAAACAAGAATTTGTGATTAAATAGAGGTCTTATGTTCTACATAAATAGCATAAAACTTAATAATTTTAGGTGTTACAGTTCCAAAGCAATTACTTTTTCACCTAATATCAATATAATTTATGGTCAAAATGCAGTTGGAAAGACTACAGTTCTTGAATCTATTGCTTATTTAGGCTTGTTAAAGAGCTTTAGAGATGCAAAAGATGCTGATTTAATTAAAAACGATGAGTCGTATTTCTTTATAAATGGTAAGTTTAACGATGATGAAGACAAAAATATGGTAGATATTGTTGTTTCATACAATGACAAAGGTAAACATATTAAGAAAAACTCCTATATTTACCAGAAGAATAGCGATTATATTGGCTATTTCAATGTTGTTTCCTTTGATCCCAGTGATTTAGAGCTTGTAAAAGGAGCAAAAGCACTTAGAAGAAGATTCTTAAACATTAATATTAGCCAAATTGATAAGGAATACATGCTTTCTTTAATGAAGTACAATAAAATATTAAAAAAAAGGAACGAATATTTGAAAAATGATGATAAGAAAGCTGTTGATATGGTATATTTAGATACTTTAACTACACTTCTTGCTGAGGAAGCCAAGTATATAATAAGAAAAAGAAAAGAATTTATTGAAGAACTTAATCCATATATTAGAGAATGTTCTTTAAAAATGACAGAAGGAAAAGAAGAGGTAGAATTGACTTTTTCCCCAAATTCTGACGAATTAAATGTGGAAAAAGAATACAAATCAAAAGAAAGATATGATATTGCTGCTAAAAAGACTACTGTTGGGCCTCATAGAGACGACATATTAGTATTAATCAATAAAAAAGATGCTGACATTTACGCTTCACAAGGTCAAGTAAGAACTGCAGTAATAGCAATTAAACTAGCTTTATCTGAATACATGAAAAAAATCAATGATAAACAAATAATATTATTAGACGATGTATTCAGTGAACTAGATATGCAAAGACAAGAAGATTTATTGAATATTTTGAGCGAAAAAAATCAAATTTTTATCACTTCAACTGGTATTGAACATATTAATCAAGCAATTTTAAGTAAAAGCAACTTAATTGAGTTTAGAAAGGAAGAACAAGTATGAGTATTTTCGAAGAAGACAAAGACAATAAAATAGAAAACGAAGATAATCTAGACTACGGCTACGAAAACGAGGAGCAAAAAGGTCAAATCACTAAAAGTGAGGAAGATATTGCAAGATCAGACATTGAAGTAGACGATACTTTTGAAGAAAACAACGTAGATACAGGTGAAGATGCTGCCAAAAAGAAGGGAGCATCAAGTGATTCCTATGGCGCAAGCAATATTCAATTGCTAGAAGGACTTGAAGCTGTTAGAAAACGTCCTGGTATGTACATTGGTTCAACCGGACCACGTGGTCTACACCATTTAGTATGGGAAATTGTCGATAACTCTATCGACGAAGCACTTGCTGGCTTCTGTACTCATATTGAAGTTGAAATTTTACCTGATAACTGGATTAGAGTAACCGATAATGGTCGTGGTATCCCAGTTGGAATCCATCCAAAGACTGGTAAGAGCGCCGCTGAAGCTGTTTTTACTATTCTACATGCTGGTGGTAAGTTCGATGGATCATCATATAAGGTATCAGGTGGTCTACATGGTGTAGGTGCATCTGTTGTTAACGCCTTAAGTATTAAATTAAGAGTTGAAATTCATAAAGATGGAAAGATTTATGAACAAGAATACACTAAAGGACATCCTTTATACGATTTAAGACAAATTGGAGATACTAAAAACCATGGTACTCGTGTTTTATTTAAGCCAGATGCAGAAATATTTAAGGAAACTACAGTATTTGATTTTGAAACATTACGTGTTCGTCTTCAACAATGTGCTTTCTTAAATAAGGGATTAAAGATTACTTTAAGTGATAAACGTAATCAAAAGGAACCAAAGACTATCGTATACCATTATGAAGGTGGTATTAAAGAATATGTTGAGTACTTAAATAAGTCTAAAGCACCAATTCATCCACAAATCATATATGTAAATGGTAAAATTGATAATATTGAAGTAGAAATTGCAATGCAATATACTGAAGATTATACAAATAATATTTATTCTTTCATTAATAACATCTATACACCTGAAGGTGGTACTCATGAAGAAGGCTTTAGAATGGCTTTAACAAGAATTCTAAACAATTATGGAAAGAATAATAACATTTTAAAGAAAGATGAAGCTTTAACTGGTGATGACGTTAGAGAAGGTTTGACATCAATTATATCTTGCCGTCACCCAGACCCTCAATTTGAAGGACAAACAAAAGCAAAATTAGGTAACACTGAAGTAAGACGTATTGCGTCACAAATCTTATCTGATGGTTTAGACCAATTCTTGGCAGAAAATCCATCAGCTGCAAAAACAATTGTTGAAAAATCAATATTAGCAAGCCGTGCAAGACTTGCTGCTAAACGTGCAAGAGAAGCTACAAGAAGAAAGAACCCATTAGATTCGCTTGGATTCGCATCTAAATTAGCTGATTGTAGAAGTAAAGATCCTACAGTTAGTGAAATATACATAGTCGAAGGTGATTCTGCCGGTGGTTCTGCTAAACAAGGGCGTGATAGTGAATATCAAGCAATCCTTCCACTTCGTGGTAAGGTATTGAATGTTGAAAAAGCACGTGTTGATAGAGCTTTAGGCAATAACGAAATCGTATCAATGATTCAAGCATTTGGTACTGGTATCGGTGAAGAGTTTAATATCGATAATGCAAGATATCATAAGGTTGTAATTATGACCGATGCCGATGTCGATGGTGCACATATCAGAACATTACTTTTAACATTGTTCTATCGTTTTATGAAGCCATTAATTGAAGCAGGTTATGTTTATATTGCACAACCACCACTATATAAGATTACTCAAGGTAAGAGATTAGAATATGCATATAGCGATGAAGAATTACAAAAGATCTTAGAAACTTTCACAAATACTAAGATTTCTAAGCCTTTAATTCAACGTTATAAAGGATTAGGTGAAATGAATCCTGAACAATTATGGGAAACCACAATGGATCCTAAGAACAGAACCTTACTTCAAGTTACTTTATCAGACGCAATTGAAGCTGATACAGTATTTAGTATGTTAATGGGTGATGATGTAGAGCCACGTAGAGAATTCATTGAAGAAAATGCTGTTTTCGTAAAGAACTTAGATATCTAGGAGGATGTATTTTATGGATGATAAAGAAAAAGAACTTAATAATACAGATGAATCTTTAGATAAAGTTGAAGAAAACGACAATAATGATATCGAAAAAGATACAGCTAAAGAAGAAACTGTAGATTATGAAGAAGTATATACTCCTGATGAAGTTGAAGAAGGACATCATACTGGATATGTTAGAGAAGTAGATTTAGCACAAACAATGCGTACATCATTCCTAGATTACGCAATGTCAGTTATTGTATCACGTGCTATTCCTGATGTAAGAGATGGTATGAAGCCAGTTCATCGTAGAATTCTATATGGTATGAATGAATTAGGTGTATATTGTGATAAGCCATATAAGAAATCAGCACGTATTGTTGGTGATGTTATGGGTAAATATCACCCACATGGTGATACTGCAATCTATGAATCAATGGTTCGTATGGCACAAGACTTCTCATATCGTTATCAATTAGTTGATGGACATGGTAACTTTGGTTCAGTCGATGGCGATGGCGCTGCAGCTATGCGTTATACTGAAGCAAGAATGAGTAAGATTTCAATGGAATTACTAAGAGACTTAAATAAAAACACAGTTAATTTCATTGATAACTATGATGGATCAGAAAAAGAACCTGAAGTATTACCTTCTAAGTTCCCTAATTTACTAGTAAATGGAGCTATGGGTATTGCGGTAGGTATGGCTACGTCTATTCCACCTCACAACTTAACTGAGGTAATTGAAGGAATACTTGCTTTAATTAAAAACCCTAATATATCAATTGAAGGATTGATGACATATATCAAGGGACCAGATTTCCCTACTGGTGGTTGTATTATGGGTCTTTCACAAGTGCGTAAAGCATATATGACTGGTAATGGAACAATCACTATTAGAGCTAAATGTGAAATCAAGGAACTTGAAAAGGGCCGTCAAAGCATTATTATTACTGAAATTCCATATCAAGTAAATAAGAGGAAGATTATTGAAAGAATTGCGGAATGCGTAAAAGAAAAACTAATTGAAGGTATTACTAATATTCAAGATGAATCTAGTATGAAAGGTATGCGTGTTGTTATTGATTTAAGAAGAGACGCAAACGCAAATGTTATCTTAAATAACTTATATAAGCATACACAACTACAATTCAATTTTGGTATGAACACTTTAGTACTTGTTAAGGGACAACCAAAGGTATTAAACTTAAAAGAAGTATTAGAGAATTATCTAGAACACCAAATTGATGTAATTACTAGACGTACACAATTTGATTTAGATAAAGCAAAAGCAAGAGCCCATATCGTAGAAGGCTTAGTAACTGCAACAGCTAATATCGATGAAGTAGTTCAAATTATTAAGACTGCTGCTACTACTGATGATGCACTTGCAAGCTTAATGAAGCGTTTCAAATTAACTGAAGCTCAAGGTAAGGCTATTTTAGATATGAGATTATCTAAGATTGCATCACTAGAAGTTGAAAAGTTAAAAGAAGAATATGTTGAATTAAAGAAACAAATTGTCGACTTAACTGATATATTATCTAGTCACCAAAGAAAGTTAGATATCATTGTTGATGAATTAACTGAAATTAAAGAAAAATTTGGTGATGATAGAAAGACTGAAATTAGTTTAAGTGATGAACTTGAAATTGAAGATGAAGATCTGATTCCAGTAGAAGATGTAATTATCACAATTACTAATAAGGGATATGTAAAACGTATGACTGTTGATACATATCGTGCTCAAAATAGAGGCGGTAAAGGCATTACAGGCGCTAAGATGGTAGACGAAGACTTCATTGAGAAGGTATTATATACATCTAGCCATGATACATTACTATTCTTTAGTAATTTAGGTAAGATATATAAACTACGTGCATATCAAATTCCATATGCTTCACGTACTGCAAAAGGACTTCCAATTGTTAATTTATTGAACTTCGATGAAAATGAAAAACTTGCTGCAGTTTTAAATGTTAACGAAAAAGAAGATAAAGAAGGATATTTATTCTTTGCTACAAGAAAAGGTATTGTAAAGAAGACAGAAGTATCTGAATTCAAAAACATTAGAACAAATGGTATTCGTGCAATTCTACTAAACGAAGGCGATGAATTATTTAAAGTTGCTTTAACTGATGGTGAAAAAGATATCATCTTAGGAGCATCAAGCGGTAAAGGAATTAGATTCTCTGAATCTGATGTAAGACCAATGGGTCGTATCTCTGCTGGTGTTAGAGGTATCTTAGTTGAAGATCCAGCAATTGTAGTAGGTATGGCTGTTGTTAATACAGATGGTGATGAAATTGTTATTGTAACTGATAAAGGCTATGGAAAACGTACTAATGTAGATGCATTTAGAGTACAGGTTAGAGGTGGTAAGGGCGTTAAGGCTCTTAACTTAACTGCAAAGAATGGTAATCTAGCAGCTATTTTAACAGTTAGAGGTGATGAAGACCTAATGGTTGTAACTGATAAGGGTATGATTATTAGAACTCACCTTGACCAAATATTAACAATAGGTCGTGATACACAAGGAGTTAGAGTTATTCTTCTAAATGAAGGACAAAAGGTATCTAATATCGCAATTGTACCTCGTCAAGAAGAAGAAAATGAAGAAGATTTCACAAATGAATTTGAAGATGAATACGAATTAGATCTTGATTATAAATTCATGGATGAAAATAATCAAGAAGATGAATAATTCCGATGAAATAGGATAAGTATAAAGAAATATATTAAAGAGAGTAAGTGTTTGGTGCGAACTTATATATATGAATTTAGAAATCTACCTATGAGGAATACAATTTAATATTAAAAGTGAAGGATATTATCCTTAAGCAGGGTGGCACCGCGAATTTATTGAGATATAATTCGTCCCTACATATATTATTTATATGTGGGGACTTTTATTTTTAGGAGGAAAGAAAAATGATTGATATTAAATTTTTAAGACAAAACCCAGATGTTGTAAAAGAAAACATAAAAAAGAAATTCCAAGATGAAAAATTACCATTAGTTGATGAGGTAATTGCACTTGATGAAGAATTAAGAAAAACAATGGCTCAAGCTGACCAATTACGTGCTCAAAGAAACACAATGAGTAGCCAAATTGGTGCTTTAATGAGAGAAAAGAAAATTGAAGAAGCTAATAAGGTAAAACAAGAAGTAGCTGATATTGCGAAAATGTTACCTGAATTAGAAGCAAAAGAAACTGAACTTCAAGCTAAGATTAAAAAAGATATGATGACTATTCCAAATATCATTGATCCAACTGTTCCAATTGGAAAAGATGATAGTGAAAATGTGGAATTACAAAGATTCTTAGAACCACGTGTTCCAGATTACGAAGTTCCATATCATACAGATATTATGGAACGTGTTCATGGTATTGATTTAGATAGTGCAAGACGTGTTGCTGGTAATGGCTTCTATTATTTAATGGGAGATATTGCAAGATTAGAGTCTGCAGTATTATCATATGCACGTGATTTTATGATTAATAAAGGATTTACATATGTAATTCCACCATTTATGATTAGAAGTGATGTTGTTACTGGTGTAATGAGCTTTGCGGAAATGGATGCAATGATGTATAAAATTGAAGGCGAAGATTTATATTTAATTGGTACATCTGAACATTCAATGATTGGTAAATTTATTGATACAATAAATCCAAAAGAAAATCTTCCATATACTTTAACATCATATTCACCATGTTTTAGAAAAGAAAAAGGCGCTCATGGTATTGAAGAGCGTGGTGTATATCGTATTCACCAATTTGAAAAACAAGAAATGATTGTTGTATGTGAACCAGAAGATTCAAAAGCTTGGTTTGAAAAAATGTATAATTTTACTGTTGAATTATTCACAAGTATGGAAATTCCAGTACGTACACTTGAATGTTGTTCTGGTGACTTAGCAGATTTAAAGGTTAAGAGTATTGATGTAGAAGCATGGAGCCCACGTCAAAAAAAATATTTTGAAGTAGGTAGTTGTTCTAACCTAGGTGATGCACAAGCAAGAAGATTAGGTATTAGAATTAAGGGAGAAAATGGTAATTACTATGCTCATACTTTAAATAATACTGTTGCTGCACCTCCAAGAATGTTGATTGCGCTACTTGAAAATCATCTTCAAGCTGATGGATCTATTAATATCCCTAAAGTATTACGTCCATACATGGGAGGAAAAGCGGTAATTAAGTAATGAAAAAAGAAATATTTGCGCAAGTGTCATTGGTTTTAGGCATTGTATCGGTTTCTTTTTCCGCAGTTGAATGTTTTTTGCCACTCATTATTATTGGAATAATAATGGGAATATGTGCTATAGTTTTTGGAATAATCGTATTTAAAGAATATAAGAATAAGGCACTAAGTGGAATAATCCTTGGAGCAACTGGAATAATAGCATCAAGTATCTGGTTGTGCTTAGCGCTTATTATGAAATAAAAAAGGGCTTTAAGCCCTTTTTATTTTATCTAATAGTTCAACTAATTCTTCATTTGATAATTTGTTTTCACTAAAGTGGATATTAAATTGGTCGTTTTCATATCTAGGTATGATATGAATATGAAAATGATTGACAGATTGATATGCTAATTTACCATTATTGTTTAAGATGTTGATATCTTTCACATTTAATGATTTAGATATCTTATTTGCAACTATTCTTACAACATTAAAGATATGTTTTGCAGTATCTTCATCAAGTTCAAAGATATTTTCAAAATGTTGTTTTGGTACAACTAGAGTGTGGCCTATTGTTGCTTGTGATATATCTAAAAAAGCTAGGCACTTGTCATCTTCATAAACTGTATAGTTAGGAATGTTTCCTTTTATTATTTCACAAAAAATACACATATTAATGCCTCCTATGATTATTATAAACTAATTATTAAAATTATTCAATTGAAAGATGATAAATTAAGAAATATGTGATATAATATTTATAGGTGAAATTTATGAGTAGAACAAGAAAAATTGTGTTTTTAGCAATACTTGCAGCATTAGCATCTGTTTTATCGATTGTAGATAGATTTGTATCTGGTGCTATATTTTCATTTATTCCAGGTGCTAAAATTGGTATTGCGAATATTATTATACTGATTGCATTGATGAATCATGATTTTAAAGAAACATTTGCGCTCGTTTTATTAAAAGCATTAATCGGAGGATTGCTGGCATTTGGGCTAACTAGTTTTATAATTGGTGGTATTGCTTCCTTCCTAAGTTTTATTGTGATGTATTTCTTAATGAAGATAAAAGATAAGATAAGCTTATATTCTATTAGTATTGCTGGAGCCATAATTCATACTACATCTCAACTATTCACAATTAAGTTTATGTATGGCATGGGAAATGAAGTATTTGCGTATGGATTCTATTTGTATTTGATAGCAATCATATCTGCTGTTGTACTTGCAATACTTGCATTTTATGTTAATAAGTTATATTTGAATATATATAATAAGAAAGAAGATGAAAATAAGGATTAGGTTTATCCTTATTTTTATTTTATAGAATTGTTTTACAAGTTTTTTAAAATATGCTATAATATAAAAAAGGAAGAAAAAAATGAACAACAAATACTTAGAATTAAAAAAGAAAATTAGTGAATATGGAACTATCATCATTCATAGACATTCTCGTCCGGATGGTGATGCAATCGGAAGCCAAATAGGCTTAAAGGAAGCAATTAAGGCCACTTACCCATATAAAAAGGTATATGTAGTAGGTGATACTACTGAAAAATTTATGTTTTTAGGAGAAATGGATAATATATCAGATGATGTATATAATCAAGCACTAGCGATTGTTGTAGATAGTGGCGACGAATATTTAATATCAGATGATAGATATAAGTTAGCAAGATGTATTATTAAAATAGATCATCATATTGCGAAATCAAAATGGGATTGTGCTTCATTAGAAATAGTTGAATCTGATGAAGTAAGCTGTGCAAGTATGATTGCTGATATAATTTTTAAATTATCATTTAAACTAACAGATTTAGGAGCTAAGGCTTTATTTACAGGTATCGTAACTGATAGTGGAAGATTTAGATATGAAGGCACAAATGATAAAGTCTTTGAAATTGTAGCCAAATTAGTTAAGTACAACTTTAATTTAGATGATGTATACAGTAAAATTTATGTTGAAGATCTAGAAGTTGTAAAATTAAGAGCTAGTTTAACATCAAAATTTGTGTTAAGTGAAGGCGGAGTAGCATATTTAATGAATACTCAAGAAGATATAAAGAATTATAAAACTGATGTCTTCACTATATCTCGTGGTATGGTAGGTATTATGTCTGGCATTAGAGGTATTAATGTTTGGGCAAATTTTACTGAAGACGAGAATGGAAAAGTAATTGCAGAATTAAGATGCACTAGTAAATATAATGTTAATTCTATTGCTGTTAAGTGGGGTGGCGGTGGTCACAAACAAGCAAGTGGTGCAACTATTGCAAACTTCGATGCTGCAAAAGCAATGATAAAGGATCTAGAAGCACTTTTAAAGGAGAATAATGATGGAAATTAAAGAAAAACTAAATGATGTAAAAAATAAAATAGTTGATGCTATTAATGAAACATCAAAGAAAATTAAAAGTAGCGAAGAATATGCTGAAATAAACAACAAGTTACATAATGATGAATTTAGAACTATCAAAGAGCAAATCATCGATAAGATTGAAGAATACGATACTATCATTATTCATCGTCATGTCAGACCAGATGGTGATGCAATTGGTTCTGCATTAGGTTTAAGAGAGCTTATTAAAACAAATTGGCCTGATAAGAAGGTATATGCAGTTGGTGAAAAACTACCTGAATATTTAAAATTTGTTGGTATGCAAGATGAAATTGATGATAAGGAATATGATGGAGCCTTAATGATTGTTGTTGATACTGCAACATCTGACCGTATTAGCTTAAATAAAATGGATTTAGCAAAGGAAGTTATTAAGATTGATCATCATATTGTAACAGATAATTATGGTTCAATTAATTTGGTTAGAGAAAATTATGGTTCTTGTTCCTTAGTTATAACTGAATTATGTGATTCAATGAAATTAAAGATTAGTGCAAGTGCCGCTAGATATCTATATCTTGCTGTTGTTACTGATACTGGTAGATTTAAATATAAGGAAGTTGATGGAACTGCATTACGTTTAGCATCAATTCTATTAGATAAGGGCATTGATACAGAAGAAATCTTCAGCAATTTATATTCTAAGGATAAAGAAACATATCGTCTTCAAGCATATGTATTTCAAAATATTAAATACAGTGAAAATGGAGTTGCATATATGTTTATGACAAAGCGTATTATGAAACGCTTTAAAGTAAATCTTGAAGATGCATCAAATTGCGTAAATCTAATGGATAGTATTAAAGGTTCATTAATTTGGATTATGTTTATTGAGCATGATGATGAGATTAGAATAAGATTTAGAAGTAGATTTGTACCTTGTGTTGGTATTGCTAGTAAATTTTATGGTGGTGGCCACGAAAATGCTGCAGGTGGAAGAATATTAAATAAGAAAGAAATTAAGAAAGTAATATTAGAAGCTGATCAAGTATTAAAAGAATACAAGGCTAATAATGAGGATAAATTCTAAACTATGCGCATTTTAGTTACTAATGATGATGGATATAATGCTTTAGGTATTAAGAAGTTAGCAAATATCGCAAAAAAATATGGCGAAGTATTTGTGATAGCTCCTAAAGAAGAACAATCTGCAAAGAGTCATTCGATTAAAGTCAGACAAGATATCAAATTTAAGAAGGTAAAAGACATAATAGATGGTGTTGATACATATTATGCTGCATCTACACCTGCTGATTGTGTGCGTATTGCTTACTTTCATTTAGGTGCTAATTTTGATATAGTATTATCTGGAGTTAATAGAGGCTACAATTTAGGAGAAGATATCACATATTCTGGTACATGTGCTGCTGCTACAGAGGCTGCCATGCTTGGTAAGGTTGGTATTGCGCTATCTTGTAATTTCAAAGAAGTTGAAGATATCGATTATGCTTTAGAATATAGTCTTGATTTCATATTTAAACACAAACTATATGAAAAATGGCCACTTCTTAATGTAAATATGCCAGCAGAATTTAAAAAGATAGTATTTACAAGACAAGGTAAAACTCATTATGTATCAAATTATAGTGAGAAAAACGGAAAACTTGCTAGCATCGGAAGACCAGTTGAGGCAGAAGATGGTATTGAATTAAGTGATGTAGATTTAACATATAAATCATATATCACTATTACACCTTTAACTTATTCACGTACAAATGAAGAAGTCTTAAAGTCATTTATTGAAGAATTTGATAAGAAATAATTAGTTCTTTAATAAAAATGATAATTAATTTTTTAAAACACTTGAAAAATTTATGAAAATAAGATAAAATATATAAAGATTAATGGAGGACATATATGAACGAAAGAAATGATTCTTTATTAGAAATAGCTGTTAACCTAATGAAGAGAAAGAAAAAACCTCAAACTTTAAAATCTATGCTTAATGAAATTTTTGAACGTAAGGGCATCGAACAAACTGAACAAGCAGTTGCTCAATTCGAAGTAGATTTTATGCTAAGTGGCTTATTCATTTATTGTGGTGAAGATAAAGATAAAAACCAATTATGGGATTTAAAAGAACGTCAACCTTCTTCATTACTTGATAAAGACGGTGGTGTATTAGATCTATACGAAAACGATGAAGAAGCTACAAAGAACGAATTAAGAGATGACGTAGACTTCGCTGATAAAAACGTTGATGATTATATTAATGATGATGAAATCGATAAGAAAGATGATGAAGATGATATCGAAGAAGAACTTGGTCTTGTTGGCGAAGATGAAGAAACAAGTGAAATTGATTCAGATGATATGAGTCGTTCTTATGACGATGATGAAGATGAATATGAAGACATCGATGAAGAAGACGAAGAAGATGACATCGAAGAAGCTTTGAGAAAACAAAGAAAATAAGATAATTAGCATTAATTGTAAAATTAATGCTTTTTTATTTGTTTGCAAAAAAGAAGAATATTTGATATAATATAATTATAAATGGATGGAGGTGTCTTCTATGTATATTATGGATGGCAAGGAAACAAGTAGAGAATTAAAAGAAGCCTTAAAAATGCAGGTTAAAGAATTACCAAGTAAACCAAAACTTTTTGTAATCTTGGTTGGTGATGATCCAGCAAGTAAAATATATGTTGCATCTAAGGAAAAAGCATGCAAAGCATGTGGAATAGAAGCACTTACTCTTTGTTTACCGGCTGATGTTAGTCAAAAAGAAGTAATTGATGAAATTGAAAAAGCAAATAAAGATAAATCAATTAACGCAATATTAGTTCAATTACCACTTCCAGATCATATCAATGAAAAAGATGTAATAGCTGCAATTGATCCAATGAAAGATGTTGATGGATTAACAAGTGCTAATCAAGGAAAACTATTTATGGGCCAAAACGGTCTTGTACCATGTACTCCAAAGGGAGTAATGCACTTATTTGAGAAATATAATGTTGATTTAACAGGCAAGAATGCTCTTGTTATTGGAAGAAGCTTACTTGTAGGTAAGCCACTTGCAATATTGATGCTAAATAAGAATGCAACTGTAACTATTGCTCATTCAAAAACAAAGAATCTAAAAGAATTATGTTTAGGAATGGATGTTATTGTATCTGCAGTAGGTAAACCAAAAACAATTACTGCTGATATGGTAAAAGAAGGAACTATAATTGTTGATGTTGGTATCAATAGAATTCACGGAACTATTGTTGGCGACGTAGATTATTTAAATGTATCTCCTAAATGTGCACGAATCACTCCAGTTCCTGGTGGAGTTGGCCCAATGACAATTGCGTGCTTACTTGAAAATGTTGTTGAATGCTACAAAATGCAAAAGGAGATAGAATAATGAAGCTAATTGTTGGCTTAGGTAATCCTGGAAAGGAATATGCAAATACCCGTCATAATACGGGTTTTATCTTTATTGATCGATTAGCAAAAGATTATAAAGCTAAATTTAAATTAGATGTAAAACTTAAATGTGAAATATGTGATATCTTAATTAATGGTGAGAAGGTCATCTTAATTAAGCCACAAACATATATGAATTTAAGTGGTACATCAGTTAAATTAGTATGCAATTACTATAATATTGATGTAAGTGATATCTTAGTAATCCATGATGACCTAGATTTAGAAGTCGGAAAGATTAGGTTTAGAGCACATGGAAGTAGTGGTGGTCATAAAGGAATCCAAAATATTATTGATAATTTTGCTACTGATGAAATAAAGAGATTAAAAATAGGAATCGATAAAGTAGAATCAAAATATACTATTGATTATGTTTTAGGCAAATTCACTAAGGAAGAATTATCTATTTTAGATATCTTCTTAGATAAAATAAGTGATATGATATATGATTTTACATCTATCACATTTGAGAATTTGATGAGTAGGTATAATAATTGATATGAAAAACATTCTTAGTCTTTTTAAGAATAATCAAAATATCCAAACTGTATTAAGTGAATTAAATAATAACAATATTATTAAAATAACATCGACAACAGATAATCACAATGTATTATTATCTTCACTTTTATATGAAGAAAATAATGAGTTCGTGTTCTATGTTGCCAGCAATGTTTATAAAGCAAGTAAGTTTTATGACAGTGCTGTTAAGGTCTTAGGTCTAGATAATGTTAATTTATATGTATCTAACGAAGTTGTAGCAACCGAAGTTGATGCAGTTAATAAAGAATTTCTATTTGAAAGACTTCAAACTGTTACCAATATTTTAGAAAACAAGAAGAAATTGATTGTATGTGATGTTAATTCTTGCTTAAAAGAATTAATGCCAAGAAAAATTATTGATAAGTTTGTGCTAAGATTAAAACTTGGTGATGATATTGAAAGAAAAGACTTAATTCTACATTTAATTAAGCTTGGATATAAGAAAGTGCCAACTACTAACACAGTTGGCGATTTTAGCGTTCGTGGAGAGATTATCGATATATATCCAATTAATTATGACAAACCTATTAGATTAGACTTCTTTGATACAAGCATTGAAGCAATCAAATTCTTTGATAAAGATAAGCAAATATCAATTAAAGGCGAAAAACTTAATGATCTTGTAATTATGCCATATACAGAATTGATATATGAAGATATCAAAGATTTAGAAAAAGCATTAAATTCAACTAATTATAATATAAATCAGGATTTAGAATATTTAAAGAATTATACATATAGTGAAAGATTAAAGAAATATGTTCATTATCTATATGATAAGACTGAATCTATCTTGGATTATACAGATAATAAAGCGATAATCTTTGAAGATTTAAATAATTTACAGTCAAGTTATACGAAAATGATAGAAGAATTGAATTATTATTTTTCATCTAAAGAAGAATATAAAGATATCGATATCGCATATGGACATGATTTCTATAAATTATTTGATTATGATAAATGTGTTTTAACATCATATTTTGCATCTAAGGGTGAGAAGAATATTGTAAAAGTTGATAAAACTTTAGATATAGGTGCATATGAAGCAATTAATTATCAAAACAATATTAAACTTTTAATTGAAGATTTAAGAAGAGAAGGAAAGTATATACTTACTTTTTCTAAACTAGAATACTTAAATCTAATGAAAGAAGTTTTAGAAGCTAATAATATTAAGTATTCACTAAATGAAGAAAGCAGCGAAAAAATTAGATTGATTAGATGTGATAACAGCATAAGCTATGCTTTCTTTGATGGTATATATGTAATTGATGAAGCAAATATATATAAGAAATCAAAAAGTAAATATGTAAAATATCGTTCTACTGAATCAACTTCGCTAATTAATTCTAAAGATGATTTAAAGATTGGCGATTATGTCGTTCATTATGATTATGGTATTGGTAAATACTTAGGTATTAAGACTGTAAACACAAATGATATCGTTAATGATTATATTGCGATACGTTTTGCAAACGTTGATTTATATATACCTGTTGAAAATATTAATTTACTAGAAAAATATCAGGGAGAAGAAGGATATATTCCTAAACTTACAAATGTAGGCACAAAGGAGTGGGAAAAGAAAAAAAAGAGCATCAAAGAGAAATTATTGAATGTTGCTCGTGATCTAATTCTTCTTCAAGCATATAGGGATAGTAAAGAAGGATTCAAATATTTAAGCGATAATGAAATGCAAGAAGCATTTGAGGCTGATTTTGAATATAATGAAACAAACGATCAAATAGAAATTACCAATGAAATCAAAAAAGAAATGGAAGAAGGTAAGATAATTGATCGTCTAGTATGTGGTGATGTCGGTTATGGTAAGACAGAAATTGCGATAAGAATTGCGTTTAAAACTGTATTGAGCGGAAAACAAGTTGCATATTTAGCTCCAACTACTATTCTAACAAGACAACATTTCTATACATTTAAAGAAAGAATGGAAAAGTATGGAGTAAATGTTGCATTATTGAATCGTTTAATTAGCGCAAAAGATAAAAGAAAAATCGAATCAGATTTACAAAGTGGTAAAATTGATGTAATAATTGGTACACATGCTTTATTAAATGATGTAATTAAATATAAAGATTTAGGTTTATTAATAGTTGATGAGGAACAAAGATTTGGTGTAAGCCATAAAGAAAAGATCAAACAGTACAAAAATAATATAAATGTACTTACTTTAACAGCTACACCAATTCCAAGGACTTTACAAATGGCAATAATGGGTGCCAGACAAATGTCTTTAATGGAAACGCCTCCTGCTAATAGATATCCAATTCAAACATATGTGTTAGAAGAAAACGATGCAATCATTAAAGAAGCTATATATAATGAATTGGGTCGTGACGGTCAAGTATTCTATTTACACAATCGTGTTGAAGATATTGAAGTAGTAAAAAATAAGCTTAGAAAGCTTGTTCCTGAAGCAAGAATTATTGTGGCACATGGCCAAATGACAAAAATTCAACTGGAAAATTCGGTGCAGGCCTTCATAGACCACGAATATGATGTATTGTTGTGTACAACAATTATTGAAACTGGAATTGATATTCCTAATACCAACACATTAATTGTTGAAAATGCTGATAGATTAGGCCTTGCGCAAATGTATCAAATAAGAGGACGTGTTGGTAGAACGAATAGAGTATCATATGCATATTTCATGTATAAACATGACACAATACTTACTAATGAAGGTAAACAAAGATTACAGGTAATAAAAGAATTCACAAGTTTTGGTAGTGGATTTAAGATTGCATCCCGTGATTTAGCTATTCGTGGTGCTGGTGATTTCTTAGGTCATGAACAATCAGGCTATATCGATGCTATTGGTATGGACTTATATATGAAACTACTTAATGAGAGCATTAATGAGGTTAAAGGAATTAAAACTGAAGATGAAATTAGATATACAAACACAATTGAGGTATCTAAACATGTCGATGATTCTTATGTAAGTGATGATGATATTAAGATATATATCCACAAAACTATTGACTCGATTAATTCAAAAGAAAGAAGAGATGAAGTAATCGATATCTTAACAGATAGGTTTGGAAAGTTAAATGATGAGATTATTTTATATATCAATAAGAAATATTTTGATTATTTAAGTGAAAAATGTAAGGTAGAAGAAATTACCGAAAATGATTTTAAAGCAAAAATTGTGTTTTCTAAAGAATTCAGCGAGAAGATGGATGGAAAAACAATGATGAGAGTAACATATGAATTGGGTAAAGATTTCTCACTTGAATATAAAAATAAGAGATTCATTGTTTATATTATAAAAATGGTAAAAGGAAAAGCATGGATTAATAACGCAATCGAATTCTTTGAGAATATTTCTTAAATAAAAACTTGAAGAAATTAAAGGATTATGCTATAATACTATTAATTGAGGTTATAATACTTAGGAGGAAATATGAAAAATTATAAATTACCATATATCATCAGTGGATGTTTTGGAGCAGTTGGTCTAGTTTTATGGATCATCGTTATCTGTGAAAAACTATTCAGCAAGGCTGTTTCTCCATCATGGGTTAAAACTCTTCAAATCATTGGTTTAATCGCATTTGCAGTTGCATTATTGATATTAATCGCAATTGTAGTTGTTGCTAGCATCGAAGATAAGAAGACAAGTAAAACAGTAAAAGCTACTGATGAAGAGATTTTATCTAAATATAAATCTAAAAAAAGCAAATAAATACTAGATTTTATCTAGTATTTTATTTTATTTTTGATATAATAAGTATGTGAGGATGTATTATGAACGAAAAAACATATAACTTAACATCAAAAAAATTGAATATTATATGTAATCATTGTGGTTCTTTAGTTCACATTAAGAAAGATGAAGAAGTAAGATGTAAATATTGTGGCGAAGCTATTGATTTATCTATTGCGTTTAACCAAGATGTAGGAATACAGAGTGAAAGCTATTATATTTATCAGCTTAAGGCTGCAATTATCAATGATAATGAAGAATTAAAAAAGCAGGCAATTGATAATTTATCATTATTAGAATCTAAAAACGACATCTTTTTACACATAATGAGACGAAAAGCCTTAAAAAATGTAACTGATAAGCGCGATTTGGATTTTATTATTGAATATTTAATTATTCAAAATAAAGATTATAGTCTAGAAGATAAGAAAAAACAAATCAAAAAATGTGATTATAAAGATGAATATTTAAAAAGATTAGAAGATAATAGTGAAGACCAAGAATTATTCAACAACTTATACGAAGTAAAGGAAGAATTAAAATCATATGATAAGATTGTTGATAACTCATATAAATTTGGAATATTATTTTCATCAATTGGTCTTATTATATCGATATTGATATTGTTTTTGTCGAAGGTGTTGTTTAAAGAAGAGATTGTATTTGCGTCTACTATCGTAATTTCAGTACTTCCAAGTATATTATTTAGCTTATCTGTAATTAAATTCATAAATATAAAGAAGACTTTTATAAATATTATTATCTTTATAGCCCTACTTGTAGTGATTTTTATCATTCTATCCTTCTTGTTGAGCTTAAGATATAATATTGGAAGCGAAAATGGTATTATAAACAACTATATTTATCATCTAAAAAACTGCCTAAGTGAGATTAATGAAGCAATTAATAGTGCTTTTGGAGGTTCAAATGATTAAATATAAATACCTATACGATAATTATTTAAAGGAAATTGATGATCAAAGAAAAGACTTGGCTCATGATTTAGAGATAAAATTAAACGAAAATGATCGTGAAATCAACTTTATCAAGGAAGATTTGCGTAAGGCAGATAAAGCATATATCGCAATTGCAGCTCTTTTTGCGATATTATTGTATCCATTTTATATCTTTATGCAAGAATATCTATACACTTGGACGATTTTTATCTATGCTTCGGTCTTTGTGTTAGCTGCATTAGTGGTATTTATCATTAAAATTGTGCTAAAAAGTAAGATTAAAAAGCTAGGAGTAGAAGAAAGTGCCAAGGCACAAGAGGAAAATAAGGCAAAATACACTAAAAAACAAGAAGAAATATATGATATTTGCTTATTCATCATTACTGTAAATGAGAATTATGACTACTTAATGAACTATACAGGTCAGAAACAAAAGGAAGAATACGAAAAATTAATGAAAAAGCGTAAAGATATCATAAATTTGAGTATGAATTTTAAGCCAAATCCAGAAAAATATGAAAGATATTTGAATGATTGGATGGCAAGAAGAGAAAAAGAGGAATAATTCCTCTTTTTTAATTCAATTTAAAGTTTTAAAAATGCTATATTTTTCTACAACAAAATTAGTATTATTTTTTAGAATAAAAATAGATTATTTATCTAAATAAAAACTGCATATTAAAACATTTTAAAAAGACTAAGTTAAATCAAATAATTTAAAAACATCTAAAAATTTATAAAATCAATACAAAAAAATGATTTTATTTTTGCGAGTCTTTTTTATTTTATCAAAAACAGGGCAAATTTGGGCGAAATTTCCATTTTTAAAGATTTCACAATTAAGTTTTCGTTGAAAGACTTTTTTGGAAAATACGCGAAATTTCGGGTTTGGTCTAAATTTTGGGGAAAAGTTGATGATTTAAGAAAAAATTTGTGATATAATTTTAAAATGAAAGAAAAAAATGTGGAAAAATATTGCTGATTTTTTTAGATTAGATTTTGATATTTTTTTCATGCCATTTTCAAGAATTATTATTTAAAAATAAGAAAGGATATATTATATGAAAAATAAAGCTGCTTTTTTCGTGTTAATTTCTTTGTTTTTCTGTTTGTTTTTAGTATCTTTTATTAAGGAAATGCCTTCATATTTAATATCATCGCTTTTATATGTCTTTAATGAGGCCAAAAATATCGATATTTTAGGTATTTTATTTGAATATATATTATATTTTGTAGTATATTTTTTGTTTGGTTCATTATTAATGATGGTTATATTTGAAAATATTGATTCTTTAAAGTATTTAATCATCTTTTCTATATTAATAATGGCGGCATCTGTAGTATTTTTTATGATGATTAGAAGCTTTTTTGATTCAATTGATTATTTTAAATACTTCTTTAGGTTTGTTGTAGGATTAATTTCCGAAGTAATTACGTTTCTCATTATTAATAATAAAGCAAAAAGAAAAAATAAATAAAAAAATATTCGTAAATGCGAAAAAACTATTTACAAAGTATTTTTAATGTGTTATAATTTATTTGTAAGGAAGCTTACAGGAGAAGGATCTCGCATTTTACACAAACAACTCTTATTCCCTCTTTAACAAAAATCCAATAATGTTTGTGATTTCATAATGTTTCCTTGTGTGTATTTCATGAATATTTAAATGCAAGGTCCAAGGTAGTTCTGAAAAAGAACTACTTTTTTTAAAATTTTAGTATTATTTTAAAATATTTGTGTTATAATATGTAAGATTTTTAGTAATAGTGGAGGCTATATGAAAAAAATAGTTGTATTTTTTGTGTTATTATCAGCAGTGCTATTTATGTTTGGGTGCAAAAATGAGAGCGCTAAAATGGAAATTAAGGGTAATGATACAATAGAAGTTGGTTTTAGTAGTGAATATAAGGTATATTATGAAGATCAGATTCTAAGTGAAAGCGAATTTTACTGGATTATTGATAATACAGAGGTTGCTGGTCGTGCAGGTTCTACATTATATGGACTTGATACCGGTGTTGTGAATATTAAAGCTGTATTAAAAGAAGATCCAAGCGTTTATGTTAATAAAACTGTTACTATCATTGAATCTGTAGTCGAAAGTGTAAGTTTACGTAACGCAAAAACAGATGTTAAAGTGGGAGATCAATTCATTGTTACTATTTTAACTGAGCCTAGCGATGCAGTTTTAGATGTTGATGCTATTTGGCAGTGCGATAATGAAGATGTTGTCGCAATTGATCCTGCTGATGGAAGTGCTATTATAACTGCTTTAAACGAAGGAAGTGCTACTATTACTGTTACTTGTTCAAGTGCAAGTGCTTCATTTACTATTAATGTTACAAAAGCAATCACTGAAATTGAAATGTATAATGATAATGAAGCTAGTGTTTCATCAGTTTTATACTTAGATTTCAATATTGATAATCCAGTAATTGAAGCATTGAGTGATAATATTGAAGTTACAAACAACTATTTATATGGCTTAAGTGAAGGACTTGCTAAAATTAAGGTTAGTCAAAAGAATAATAAGAAGCTTGAATCTAAGACATTTGAAATTAATATTGTGAAAGAAACAAACAAATACGAAGATGCAAATTCTCAAGAAGAAACACAAATCAATGATTTCTTGAGTAAGATGTCTTTAGAACAAAAATTAGGCCAAATGTTTATGCTAGATCTTCAAACTATTCAAACTGGTTGGAGAATTGTTCAATATAGTATTGAGATGGATGATAAGGGTGTTTATTATTATGCTAATAATGACCCTACTAATGCACAATATATCAATTCTTTAATTAAATCATACCCATTTGGCAATTTAATTGTGGATTCATCACTTTCATTAAATGGTTCAAATGTTAGTAATTTAGTTCTTGGAATGCAAACTAATTTCTTGAGCACTAATAAAATTGGTGGAATTGTGCATGTTATTAGTCAAGATGGTGGAACAAACTTAGGTGATGGCTTTAATGAATACCTAAATAATCTAACTATTGGTACAATTAATGATTATGGTATTGCTAGTAAGTATTTTGCGACATATGCATCTGATTTTGCAGCATCTGGTGTAAATTCATATTCTACATATGCTTATGCTTCCAGCAATTCATCTAGAGAAAAGTTCTCTAATGTATTCAGTAAACAGGTTTTATATTCAAGTATTTATTATAATTCATTCAAAAATAATGGCTTAGGCTTATCTCCAATTCTATCTTATGGAAATGATAAGAATAATTTATATATTAAGAGTGCTATTAATGAAGGAATTGATTCTATTTCAATTACTGATAATGAATATGCAATGAATAAAGGTAAATCTATTTCTCAACAATTAAGAGAAGGTGGCTATAAAGGATTAATTATTGATATTGATAATCATTATAATCCTGAAGAATACATGGTATATGAAGGAAGATGGGATTATGATAATAACTTCTATTACTTATTAGACTATTATGTTAATGCTATTAAAGAAGGAGTTAACTTATTTAAGTTAAATATCTTCTTAGAAAATACATCTGATCGTCGTAATTATCGTAATATTGCAAGAAATGAAGAAACTTTCAATTTCTTAAATGCCTTAGAAGAAAAGGTAAATGATGGAACTATTAATATTAATGATATCAACGAAAGTGTTAAAAAGATATTATTATATAAGATAAGACATAATTTAATCCAGGGTACATATCCAATTGATGAATATAGACCTAACGAAGATAATCAAAAATATATCAATTCAATCGATAATGGCTATAATACTATTTCATATACAGGTAAATTTAGTGCCATTAACAAGAACAATGAAGTTGATGTCATCTTTGGTGATAGTGATGTTACATCATTAATTGGTAACGCATCATATATTTCAAGAGGATATAAGAATTTAAATAGATATCAAATTAGCTATGATAATTTAGATGAATCTAGTGATAAATGTATCTATAAGAAATTAAATGCAGATTCGCAAGTAATAATGTTCATTAGAGGAGATATCTATACATATATGTACACAGAGCCTTATACTGATGGTGAGGGTAATACATATGAAGCTGTTAACTATAAGGATGTTAAATACAAAGATATCTTAGTTGAAGTATTAAAATATACATCTAAAGTAACTCTTGTATTTTTAGATGATCCAGCTGATGGCGATGACTACAATGATTTTGATTTATTGAAGATTTATCTAAATTATAATGCTTGGGATACATTTAATCCACTATTTGACGTTTTAGAAAAAGGAAATGCAAGTGGAGTTACAATAAATGAAAAATAAAGAAAGAGCGATATTATTCGCTCTTTTTACTTTGTGTTAAAATAATATTGAAGAAATTGAGTAAATGTGATAAAATAAACAAGTGAAATAAGGTGAATAAAATGTATGATATTATAGTTATTGGTGGAGGCCATGCCGGAATTGAAGCAGCTTTAGCCGGTGCGCGCACAAATCAAAAAACATTAATGATTGTCGGTAGTATTAAAAGAATTGGTAATATGCCATGCAATCCATCTATCGGTGGTCCCGCAAAGGGAGTAATAGTAAGAGAGATTGATGCACTTGGTGGCGAGATGGCACGTGCTACTGACAAGACATTACTACAATTAAAGATGCTAAATAGTTCCAAAGGACCAGCTGTTAGAGCACTTCGTGCCCAAGCTGATAAAACATATTATCCTAAATATATGCAAGATTTGTGCTTAAACACAGAAAACTTAGAGGTTAAAGAAGCATATGTTACTGCAATTATAACTGAAAAGATTAATGCTAAGAAGCATATTAAAGGAATAGTAGTTGATAATGAAGAGTATTATTGTAAGAAATTGATTATTGCATCAGGTACATATCTAGATTCTTGTATTTTATGTGGGTTCACAAAAACACCATCTGGTCCTGATCAAGAGCCTACAACTTCACTTCTTAGTCAAAGCTTAAGAGATGAAGGCTTAGAATTAATCAGACTTAAAACAGGAACACCTCCTCGTATTAAGATTGACACAATTGATTATGATGTAATGGAAGAACAATATGGCGACGATGAACTATATCGTTTCAGCGAAGAAACTAAAATTGAAGATATCAAACCAAAAGATAAGCAAGTTAAATGTTATTTAACATATACAACTGATGAAACTCACAGAATAATAAAAGAGAATCTTGGTAAAAGTAGTATGTATTCTGGATTAGTAAGAGGAGTTGGACCTAGATATTGTCCATCAATTGAAGATAAGATTGTGCGTTTTAGTGATAAACCACGCCATCAATTATTTGTGGAACCTGAAGGAACAGGAATTGATGAAATGTATATACAAGGTTTTTCAACATCTATGCCACATGATGTACAGGAATTAATGGTACATTCACTCCCAGGTTTCAAACATTGTACAATCACAAAATATGCATACGCAATTGAATATGATGCTATTAATCCACTTGAGCTTAAAAATACATTAGAAACCAAAAAGATAGAAGGCTTATATTTTGCTGGTCAAGTTAATGGTACAAGTGGCTATGAAGAAGCAGCGTGTCAAGGTTTAATCGCGGGAATCAATGCAAGTTTGAACAATCGTGGTATGAAAGAACTTGTATTACGTCGTGATGAAGCATATACTGGTGTATTAATTGATGATTTAATTACTAAAGGTGTTAGAGATCCTTATCGTATGTTAACATCTCGTGCTGAATTTAGATTAATACTAAGACATGATAATAGCGAAGAAAGACTTCTTAAATATGGTCATTATGCTGGGCTGATATCTGATGAAAGATATAATAGATTTTTAGCTAAGAGAAAGAAGTTTGAAGATATCTATAATACCTTAAAAGAAAGTAAGATTAATCCAAAACCTGAGGTAAATGAATATTTAAGTAAGAATAATAAGGGTGCGATATCAGAAAAAGTATCTGCATATGATTTATTAAAACGTCCAGAGATTAATTTAAGTGATATTTCATATTTGTTTGATTTAAAATTTGATTTAGATAAGTTCGAGGAAGAAGAATTAATCATAGAAATTAAATATGAAGGATATATAAAGAAGGAATATACTTTAGCTCGTAAGATGCAAAGTATGGAAAATTGGAAGATACCTGCAGATATCAACTATGATGAGATTGCAAATATTGCAAGTGAAGCAAGAGATAAATTAAAGAAGGTGCTTCCAGCAACAATTTCACAAGCAAGTCGTATAAGCGGAGTTAATCCAGCAGATATTTCTATCTTACTTGTATATTTAGAAAGTTATAAACGCAATGAAAACAAAAATAATTGATATTTATAATAATGAAGCTTTTAAGAAATATTATGAATTTCTAATAAGTGAGAATGAAAAATACAATTTAACAAGTATTACTTTAGAAAATGAAGTATATGTTAAACATTTCTTAGACAGTCTTGCTTTAGAAAATATCATGGATTTAAAAGATATCAGTTTATGTGATGTTGGTAGTGGTGCAGGTTTTCCATCGATTCCTTTAAAGATTATGTATCCAAATATTAAATTAACCATCATTGAACCAACATTAAAAAGATGCAAGTTTTTAGAAAGCTTAGTTGAATTATTAAAATTAGAGAATGTTGAAATAATTAATGATCGTGCTGAGAATATTAAAAATAGATATTTTGATATTGTTACTGCAAGAGCTGTAAGTAATTTAAGTATCTTACTTGAATTATGTATTCCACTTGTAAAAGTGAATGGATACTTTATAGGATATAAAGGATCTAATTACAAAGAAGAGTTAGAAGGTGCAAATGGTGCAATTAAGGCACTTAATGTGAAGCTTGTAGATGTTTATGAATATGATCTAGAAGAATATGGAAGACATTCATTAATTAAATTTTTGAAAGATAAAGAAACAAATAAGATTTATCCAAGGCCATATGCGCAAATAAAGAAAAAACCACTATAATAAGGAGAGGAATATGAGCAAGATAATTGCGATTACTAATCAAAAAGGTGGTGTTGGTAAAACAACAACCACAATTAATTTAGCAGCTGCATTTGCGAACAAGAAATTAAAGGTTCTAGTAATTGATTTAGACCCTCAAGCTAATGCAACAATAGGATTAGGAATATCAAGAGAATTGATTGATGCAACAAGCTTCGATTTAATGACAAAAGATATTAATGCAAGTGATGTTATCTATCGTAATTTAGATAGTAAATTTGAAATTATTCCATCTTCTGTAAAACTAGTTGATGCATATGAGATATTATTAAATAAGAAAGATAATGAATTAATTTTATTTAATAAAATAAAAGATTTAAAAGAAGTGTATGATTATATTTTAATTGATTGTCCACCTACTTTAGGAATACTAGTAGATAATGCGCTATTTGCAGCAGATTCTGTAATTATTCCAGTAGAATGTGAATATTATGCATATGATGCTTTAACACAAATGGTTAATAAGATCAATCAAATTCAAAAAAATAAGAATGAACTTTCAATGTCTTTAACAATTGAAGGTGTATTATTAACTAAACTTGATAATAGAAATCTATTTGGTTATAAGATTATTGAAGAAGTAAAAGAAATGTTTCCAAATAAAACTTTTAAAACAATCATTAATCGTTCAACACATTTACAAGAAGCACCAATGCATGGTCAAACAGTATTACAATATGCGTTTAATTCAAAGGGCTCAAAGGAATATCGAGAACTTGCTAAAGAGATTATCTTTAATAATCAAGAATAGAAAGGAGATAATATGCCAATAATCGAATGGTTTAAAAACAACGCTAAGGATTTAATTTTCACATTAATTGCGATTGTTAGCGCAATTGTTATCTTCGCTATTTTAAAATTTATATTTAATCGTACTAAGAAAGGTAAGTCTAATAAAGCAATTTCTTTGCTTTCACTTATTTATAATATTTGTAGATTCTTACTTACAGCAATATTTATCTTTGTGATTATTGCTATATGGGGTATGGATCCAACTATTGGTCTTGTTATATTCTGCACAATTCTTGCTATTGCTGGTTTAGGCTTCCATAGCTTATTAAATGATGTCTTTGTTGGTATGAATACAATATTTACTAATATGTATGAAGTAGATGATTATGTATGTATCAACGACTTTAAAGGTAAAGTAATTAGTATTTCTATCAATAGAACAGAAATCTTAGCATCTAATGGTGAAATAAAAACAATCGCAAATGGATTAATTAAAGAAGTAATTAATTATTCTAAGAATCCAATTAGTGCTAGTGTCACAATTCCAATTGAAAACACAAGAGATACATTAGAATTTATCAATAAATTAGAAGAAAAGCTACGTAGTTTAAAAGAAGACTATCCACAAATTGTGGAAGGGCCTAATGTAAATGGTATTGAAGATTTTATAGGTGGAAATGTTATTATCAAAGTTAGTGCTAAGACTAATTATGAAACAAAACATATTGTAGAACGTGCTTTAAGAAAACGTATATATGAAATTTGCAACAAATACAACATTAGAGTTGGTGTTGAAAGAATAGATTATAAGGAAAACAAATATGAATAGTGCGAATATTTATGATGTAGGAGATATCCTTCAATTTAAAAAGAATCATCCATGTGGTTCTAATGAATGGAAGGTATTAAAAACAGGTATTGATTATAAATTAGAATGTATGGGCTGTAAAAGAATTATTCTTTTACCGAGGGTTGATTTAAAAAAGAAAGTAAAAAAGAAAGTAGAAAAAGAGTAAATATTATTTTTACTCTTTTTTTATTATTAAAAATATGTTATTATTATGAATAAGAGGCAGAAATATGAAGTATTGTTTTAAATCAATTGGACTATTAATAAAAAAATATCCAGGATATTTATTTGTTCAAATATTTTCAACATTGATTGCGATAGCAAGATCTATACTTCCAATTTATGTAGTAAGAGATATCATCAATTATTATAATGACGGAAAAGGAATAAAAGAAATTGCAGGATATGTGTTGATTGTATTTGGTATAATTGCCGTATTAGCATTTATAGATTATATCCTTGGCTTTTTCACAATGAATATTCAAAGACTGTTTGTTGGTAAAACATCTGAAGAGTTCTATAAGAAACTTGCTGAAATTGATTATGATTTTCATGAGAACCCTGCTTTCTTAAATGATTATACTCGGGCTTTGGAACAAGGTGTTGATAACATTTATCAGGTTGCCAACAATTCTTTTCAAACAATTCGTATTTTAGTTCAGAGTTTTAGTTTATTAAGTGTATTTTCAATCCTTGCGAAGGATAATTTTATGATTATCATTTTCGCATTTGTGATTGCCCTTATATATCTACTTATCTATATTAGAATAGGCTTTTTAAGTAAGAAGCAACATAAGCTACAAAGACCTTTTCAAAGAGTGAGTTGGTATTCTAATCGTGCATTTTCGATTAGAGATGGTATGGCAGATATCAAAACAAGCGATATTGATAAATTGTTGATTGAAAATAATGAGAAATCTTTAGATAGTGCTATTAAGGTATATGATAAATATGCATCAAGAATTACAGCTTGGACATATGTGGGTCAAATATTTTTGATATTATTATATCCTGCTATTATTGGTCTTCTAGCATATAAGAATACTGAATTAGCTGTATTTGCGTCATTAACTGTTGCTGCAACTAATATATCTACACTAATTAGTCAACTTGCAACTTCAATTGGTGAAGTGGAATCTGTGCTTCCTGATACTAAGGTTCCTTTTGATGTACTTGCAATGCATGGAGTGATTGAAGGAATTAAAGGAAAAGAAAAAGTTGATAGTTTTACATCTTTAGATATTGAAAATATGTCATTTAGCTATTTAGGTGATAAGAATCAATTAGAAGATATCAGCTTGCATATTAAAAAGGGTGAACATATCGCAATTGTTGGTGCTAATGGTGCAGGTAAAACAACACTTGTAAAATTACTTCTTCGATTATATGATCCAAAAACAGGTATTGTTAAATATAATGGTAAGGATTACAAAGATTTAGATTTGAAATCTTTACGTTCTAAGGTTGGTGCAGTTTTCCAAAATGTGGAAACATATGCAGTAAGTATTGCGGAAAATATATTACTTAGAAAACCGGAAACAGAAGAAGATTATAAAATAATTGATGAAGCATTAAAATTTAGTGGACTGGTTGAATATGTTAATAGTTTAGAAGATGGATTGAATACTGAATTAAGTAGAGAATTCTTCCATCAAGGTCTAGTATTTTCTGGTGGATTAAATCAAAGACTTGCAATTGCGAGAGGTTATGCTCAAAATTATGAATTGTTTATATTAGATGAACCATCTAGCGCCCTTGATCCAATTGCAGAAACTGAAGTATATAAAAACATGCTTGCAATGGGTAAAGATAAAACAATTATCTTTATTTCCCATCGTTTAACAACAACTGTAAATGCAGATAAGATATATCTATTTGATGATGGAAAGATTATTGAAGAGGGAACTCATGACGAACTTATGGCTAAAGATGGATTGTACCGTAAGATGTTTGTGAGTCAATCTAAGAAATATATAGGTGATGACTATGAATGAAAGACCAAGAGTTAAAACATCAGTCATCAAAATGAATTTATACGTATTAAGATATGTATTTAAATTCTGTCCTGTATATGTTGTTGCATCAATATTTAGTATTGTTGCATCAGTTGTTATTGCCCTTGCTGAGGTTAATTTTATTTCTAATGCAATTGATTTAGTAATGAAAGGTGAAGATATAAATATCTTATTTAAGAATCTAATTATATATGTTATTGTGATTCTTGTAGGTTATTTAGTAAAAACAATCTATGACCGTTTTATTAGCAATAGATATCGTATGGTATATCGTAAAAAGATGCAAACTTTCTTATTTAATAAGGTTAAGCATATCGATATGGCATCATATGATAATCCAGAGTTCTATGATAAGTTTTCTCGTGCTTTAGGCGATAGTACTTGGAGAGGCATGCAAGTATTCACAACTTTTGTGAATTTTGTGGAATCTATCAGTATATCAATAGCACTTGGTGCTTATGTGCTTGTAAAAGATGCATGGCTACTTGGAATAATTCTATTAAGTGCTATTATTAGTTTAGTTGCAATAAATGTAATCAATAAGACATGGTATAAGGTATATCGAAAGAGTGAAAGATCAAGAAGATATCAATATTATGTTAGAAGAACATTTTATCAACAAAAATTTGCAGCTGAAATAAAAACTACATCAATTGGTGATTTATTAATTGATCGCCATACTGATGCAATAAATGATATTGATCATATTTATAGATCAGCAGAAAAGAAATTATTATTACCAGCTGGTATTAATATATTTTCAAATGTAATTCTTCAAAATGCCCTTTCATATATCTATTTAGGATATCGATTATTGAATGGTATGAGTCCTTCAATATTTACTGCTACAATTAATGCAACATTAAAGTTATATAATAACTTTATGCGTGCTATCAGTATTTACACAAATTTAAGAGAGCATTCTTATTACATTAGTGATTTCATGTGGATTACGGAATATAAGCCTAATATTGAAAAGGGCGAAGGAGAAGTATTAGAAGAATTTGATAATTTAGAAATTCAAGATATTACCTTTAAATATCCAAATACTAATGTGAATAGTATTGATCATTTATCAATGAAATTGAATAAATATGATAAGATTGCTATTGTTGGTGATAATGGTGGAGGTAAAACAACACTTACTAAGCTACTACTTCGTTTTTATAATCCGGAAACAGGTAAGATATTAATTAATGGTAAGGATATAAGAACATACAATGAAGCAAGCATTAGAGCACAATATTCAATTGTGTATCAAGATTTCCAAATATATGCTTTAAGTATTGCGGAAAATGTGCTAATGCGTAAAGTAAATGGTAAAGAAGATGAAGAGATAGTTAAGAAAGCTTTAGAAAGTGTTGGTCTACTTGACAAAGTTATGTCGTTTAAAAATGGTATATATACCCAAGTAACAAGAGAATTTGACCGTGAAGGTGCAACATTCTCTGGTGGTGAAACCCAAAGGCTTGTTATTGCGCGTGTATTCGCATCAAACGCAAACGTGTATATTCTTGATGAACCTACCAGTGCTTTAGATCCTTTCTCAGAAGAGAGAATTAATAAACTTATTATGCAAAATGTTACTAATAAAGCAATGATTATCATTGCGCACAGATTATCTACTGTAGTTGATGCTGATAAGATATATCTAATAAGAAAAGGACAAATTACTGAAGAAGGTACACATCAAGAACTAATGGCTAAAAAAGGTAGATATTATGAGATGTTTACGACACAAACTGAATTATATTTAAAGAAAGAAAAGGCAGATGAATAATCTGCTTTTTTTGTAATTACGAAAAATACTTTTTATATTTTATAATTTGTGATATAATAAGATTATAAGTTGGTAAAAATTTGGAGAAGGAGAATAATTAGTCGCTTACCAACGGAGAATATACGACTAATTTTATAATGAAATGAAAAGAAACAATTTATTTTTACTTTTGTTTTTGTTTGTTATGTCTTTAGTATTATTAGGATGTACTTCAATTACAATTGAAGAAAGTACATTGGAAATGAAAAAAGGCACAACAGCAGAAATTAGTGCTATTGTGAAAGGTAAAGGAGATGTTGTTTGGACATCTAGTAATGAACTTGTTTGTACAGTAGAAAATGGTAAAGTTACTGCTGTTGGAATTGGTGAAGCCACTGTTAAGGCTACTATTAAAGATAAGGAAGCAAGTATCTTAGTAGTTGTAAGTGAACAAATGCCAACAAGCATTGTGTTAAAAGCTGAAGAAGATTTAGATTATTACATTGCTGGTAACACATATCAATTTAGTGCAAGCATTTTACCTAGAAATGCTGATCAAAAAGCAACATATGCATCTAGTAATACTGATGTTGCAACAGTTGATGAGAATGGTTTGGTAACAGCTTTAAGTGCAGGCCAAACAACAATCACAACTAGTGCAGTAAAAGATAGTTCAAAGACTGATTCATATACTATTAATGTTAAACTTCCAGATCCTGAAGAAGTTGTAGTTAGTGGTGAAGATGAAGTTGAACTTGAAGAAAGTATTCAACTATCTGCAAAGATTAATCCTAAATATGCAGTACAAGCTGTTACATGGTCAAGCGCTGATGAAAGTATTGCAACAGTTACAGTTGATGGTTTAGTTACTGGTTTAAAAGTTGGTGAAGTTAATATTGTTGCTAAAGCATTAACAAAAGATACTGTTTTATGCAATTACTTAGTTAAAGTTATCACACCTCATGTTCAATCTGTTGCTATATCTGGTGATGAAAATGGTGTATTTGTAAGTTCAAGCACACAATTAAGTGCAAGTATCACTCCAGCTCTTGCTCCTCAAGAAGTTGTATGGTCAACAAGTGATGCAACAATTGCAAGTGTTAGTGAAGATGGTTTAGTTACAGGTTTAAAAGATGGTCAAGTATTTATTACTGCTACATCTGTAAGTGATTCAACTAAATCTATGTCTGTTTTATTTGAAGTTAAGAAGGCTCCAGAAAGACCTAATAATAATGTTATTTTAATTGACCCTTATTTTGAAGGATTAAAGTTTGATTCAACAACTTATTTAGGATTTGATTTCGTGGAAAGCTATAACTTATTTAGAAGCTTAGAAAATGTAGATGCTGAAATTAAAGAAGACACTGTCATTTATTTCAAAGAAGGAGATATTGATGGTGAATTAAATATCAGCCACAACAATGTTAAGATATATGGACCTAATAAGGATATTAATCCATTAGATACAACTAAAACTAGAGAAAATGAAGCATACTTACTAGGTACTATTAAATATACTGGCAATCTAGAAGGTATTGAAATCAATGGTATTGCACTCGGTGCAACAGCTAGTATTGTGAAGGATCCTACTGCTACATTTAAGAATTTCTCATTTGTGAACAATTATTCATCAGCTGATAGTAAATTAACATCATTAGTTATCATTGATTTAGCTACTAATAAGGATCTTGTAAATGAGAACATCTTATTAATGAATAATAGTATTAATGGTGTATCTAATTCAAGTGATAGTACTATCTTCTTTAGAGGATCTAATATTAAGAACTTACTTGTTAACAATAATAAGTTCTTTATGTGTAGTTCTGCTGATGAAGCTGATAAGATCTTTGATTTAGGTGGAGATTTCAATGGAACTGCTTTGAGTGCTAATGGATATGGTATTAATGGTAAGATTGAATTTATCAATAACACTTTAACATCATCTCAAACTCATGATATCGAAATTAAAGGATATGCTAAAGAAGCTACTACAATTAATATTTTAAATAACTACTTCAATGGTAAGACATGGCAATATGTAAGTTCATCTAAGATATCAATTAGTGGATATATGGGTGCAAGTGCTGAAATTCATGTTGATTATAACTTATTTACTAATGGATTTAGAGGTGTTATCATTGCAACTAATAATGTTACTAATACATCTACATGGTCTGCAACTGTAAATTATAATCACTTCGATTTCTATGATTTCCAAGCTGGATATATCGCAAATAGAAAATATGATGCTAGCAATACTGCTATCAGTGGATATAATGAAGCTATATTACTTGATGCTAGATATAATTTCTATGAAGATACACAAAGCTTACATGCTGTTGATAATGAATTCTCTAAGAGATTAGTTGGTGTAAGTGCAGACTCTTTAACTACAGCTTATGCTAATGAAAATGAAATACCTCGTTATGAAGGTACTTATTCAACATCATTTAATTAATTATTAATACAAGCAAGATTATCCTTGCTTGTATTTTTATTTAGTTTTTGTTATAATAATAAAGGCAAGGATATTATTATGAATAAAGAGACAAAATATGTTGTTTTAAAATTTAATATGAATAATAAAAATCTTCTTTCTTTTTTTGATGATCTATTTTCAAGTAATAGATTTGAAAAAGATGGATATTTGATATATCAACTTGACGCTTTAAAGATAAATAAAGATTATGAACTAGCATCATTAGTTGATTTGATCAAAGTAGATTTTAATGAAGATGTTAAAATATTTGAATCTTGCGTTTTTAAAGATGATGAAGAAAGCTTATTTGATGTAATCTTTGATTTATATAAGAAGTATGTGTCAAAGGAATATATGAATATGTCAAGTCTTTGTATGAACATCTTTGAAAAAGATGCTAGATCTAAGGATTTATATATAATAAGAAACATTGTTGTAAACATAATGAAAGAAGAAAATGACTCATTTACTATCGCAAAAGCAATGTATAAAAATAATTTAAATGTTAGTAAGAGTGCAAATGATGCATATATGCATCGTAATACTGCTATTAATAAATTGAATATCATAAAAAATAAAACGGGATTGAATATTCAAAACTTTCAAGATGCTTTTATTTTATATTTGTTTATGACATATAAGAATTGATTGTGCAAGTTGCACAATCTTTTTTTATTTAATTGTATATTGAACGAAGATATGGTAAAATATTCATTGTGAAATACAAAATTGCATAAACAAGGAGGAATTTTATGGCAACTGTAACACTTAAAAATGTTAATAAAGTTTATGATGGCAATGTTCATGCTGTTGTTGACTTCAACTTACATGTAAAAGACCGTGAATTTATCGTTTTCGTAGGACCATCTGGATGTGGTAAAACTACTACATTAAGAATGATTGCTGGTCTTGAAGACATTACATCTGGTGAACTTAGAATTGATGATGAAATCGTTAATGACGTAGCACCAAAAGATAGAAACATCGCAATGGTTTTCCAAAGCTACGCATTATATCCACATATGACTGTTTATGATAACATGGCATTCGGTTTAAAATTACGTAAATTTGGACGTGATGAAATTGACCGTCGTGTTCAAAATGCTGCTGATATCTTAGGTTTAAAGGCATTATTACAACGTCGTCCTAAGGCTTTATCAGGTGGTCAAAGACAACGTGTTGCTTTAGGTAGAGCTATCGTACGTGATGCTAAGGTATTCTTGATGGACGAACCACTATCTAACCTAGATGCTAAACTACGTGTACAAATGAGAACAGAAATCATTAAGATCACTGAAAGATTAGGTATTACTACTATTTACGTTACCCATGACCAAACTGAAGCCATGACAATGGCATCTAGAATCGTAGTTATGAAAGATGGTTTAATTCAACAAATCGGTACTCCAAAAGATATCTATGATTACCCTAACAACAAATTCGTTGGTGGATTCATTGGTACACCTCCAATGAACTTTATTGAAGGAAAGATTACTGAAGATGGATACTTCATTTGTGGAGATCATAAAGTTGGCGAACATAAGATTAAGATTCCAGCAAATAAGTTTAAGATGCTTGAAGAACAACATTATGTTGAAAAAGATATCATCTTAGGTATCAGACCAGAAGATGTACATGATGAAAATGTTGTTTCTAACACATATCCAGAAGCTAAGGTTAAATTAACTGTTGATGTATCTGAGCTATTAGGTTCTGAAACTTTAATTTATGTAACTATGAGTGGCCAACCACTTGTTGCTAAAGTTAATGCACGTGTAGATGTTCATATGCGTGATGAAATCGAATTAACATTCGATATGAATAAGTGCCATTTCTTCGATCCAAACACTGATTTAAGAATCGTAAGATAATAAATAAAATAGAGTTGGATTGCCAACTCTATTTTTATGCTTATTTTTATTTTAGTGAAAATGTATACATATAAGCACATTTTAAAAATATTTGTGGTATAATATTATAGTAAATAAAAAAGTCTAAAGGAGGCTATATTATATGAAAAAGACTATTAAAGATGTTAAGTTAGAGGGAAAGAAAGTTTTAATCCGTGTTGATTTCAATGTTCCTATGAAGAATGGTGTAATTACTAACGATAACCGTATTGTTCAAGCATTACCTACTATTAAGTATGCAATTGACAATAATGCGAAAGTTATATTATTCTCTCACTTAGGACGTGTTAAAACAGAAGAAGATAAAGCAAACAATTCTTTAGCTCCTGTTGCAAAGAGATTAGAAGAATTATTAGGTCAAAAAGTCAAATTCGTTGCTGCTACTCGTGGTAAAGAATTAGAAGATGCAATCAACAACATGAAAGAAAAAGAAGTTGTTATGTTTGAAAATACAAGATTTGAAGATGTAGAAGGCAAGAAGGAAAGTGGAAATAATCCTGAACTTGGTGCTTACTGGGCATCTTTAGGTGATGTATTTGTAAATGATGCATTTGGTACAGCTCATAGAGCACATGCTTCAAATGTAGGTATTGCATCTAATATTAAGGGCGAAGCTGTTGCCGGATTCTTAATGGAAAAAGAAATTAAGTTTATTGGTGATGCTGTAGATAATCCAGTTAGACCATTTGTTGCTATCTTAGGTGGTGCTAAAGTATCTGATAAGATTTCTGTTATTGAAAACTTATTAAATAAGGCTGATAAGATTTTAATTTGTGGTGCTATGGCATATACATTCTATAAAGCACAAGGTTGGGAAGTTGGAACTTCTAAATGTGAAGATGATTTCGTAGAATTCGCAAAAGGCTTACTTGCTAAAGCTAATGGTAAGATCGTTCTTCCATGTGATACAGTTGTAGCTGATAAGTTCCCAGAAGATGGTGTAGAAGTTAAGACTGCTACAGTAGCATCTAATGCTATTCCTGCTGATATGATGGGTCTTGATGTTGGTCCTGAAACAATTAAATTATTTGCTAAAGAATTAGATGGTGCTAAGACTGTTGTATGGAATGGACCTGCTGGTGTATTCGAAGTTGAAGCATTCGCAAAAGGTACAAACGAAATCTGCAAGGTATTATCTGAGTTAAAAGGTGCTACTACTATTATTGGTGGTGGTGATTCTGCATCTGCTGCTATTAAGTTAGGTTATGAAAAGAAATTCACTCATATCTCAACTGGTGGTGGGGCTAGCTTAGAATACTTAGAAGGTAAAGTATTACCAGGTGTTGCTTGTATTAATGATAAATAAAAAATAAAAAGAGGAGGAGAAAATAATGTTTAAATTACATATCGAAAACACATCAGGAATTGATGCTAAGATGGCTCAAAAGATCGTTCAAAGAGCATCAGATTTTGAAGCTGATATGGTTTTAAGCTATGAAGGAAAAGAAGTAGATTTGAAGTCTATTCTTGGAATTATGTCTCTTGCTGTATTAGAAGGTGCAGCAATTGATATTGAAGCAAAAGGAAAAGATGCAAAAGAAGCTATTGAAGCTTTAAAGGAATTAATTAAATAGAGGATAAAAATTATGAGAAAACCAATTATTGCCGGCAACTGGAAAATGTATAAAACTAGAGATGAAGCTTTACAATTCATCTATGCAGTTGCTGAAAAATTACCATCAATCGACAAGGTTGATAGCGTTATATGTGCTCCATTTGTAATCTTAAGAGATCTTGTTAAAAGACAAGGCGATAATTTAAGAATTGGTGCACAAAACATGCACTTTGAAGAACAAGGCGCATTTACTGGAGAAATCGCTCCTAATATGTTAAAGGCTCTAGATGTAACATATGTTATTATTGGACATAGCGAAAGAAGAGCAATGTTTAATGAAACTGATGAATCTTGTAATAAGAAATTAAAACAAGCATTTGCACATGATTTAAAACCTATTTTATGTGTAGGTGAATCTTTAGAACAAAGAGAATCAGGTAAAACTGAAGAACATTTAGCTTACCAAGTAGAACATGATTTAGAAGGTTTAACAGCTGATCAAGTAAAAGAACTTGTTATCGCATATGAGCCAATTTGGGCTATCGGTACAGGTAAAACCGCTACTGCTGATGTAGCTGATGAAACTTGCGGATTTATTCGTGCTAAAGTTGCTCAATTATATGGCAAAGAAGTTGCTGATGAAATTAGAATTCAATATGGAGGAAGCGTTAAAACTTCTAATATTGATGAACTAATGAGTAAAGAAAACATCGATGGTGCTTTAATCGGTGGTGCATCACTTAAAGCTGATGATTTCTTAGTATTAGTAAATGCAGCTGTAAAATAAGAAATTAAAAAAGAAGGAAGAAATTCCTTCTTTTTTAATACATATTACTTGACTATAAAAAACGATAAGAGTATAATTGTATGCGTAAATAAAAAGAATCTTTATAGGGCAGGGTGAAATTCCCGACCGGCGGTATAGTCCGAGACCAAATGATAAAATCTTAAAGATATATTCTTTTGCTGAACTGGTTAGATTCCAGTACCGATAGTATAGTCTAGATAAAATGAAAGATTAATAATCTTAATTTTTAACGTGCTTATATAAAGATATAGGCACTTTTTATTTTAGGAGGTAGTCTATGTTTTTAAATTTTGCCGATTTTATGAAAGAAAACAAAACAACAATAATGATTATTATGATGATTTTGTTCTTCGTTGGTCTTGTTGTTTTAAGTTTTGTATATTTCTTTAAAAGCTTTAAGAAGAAGAAAAGAGGAGAAAAGATTAGACATATGACAAGTATCGCTATATTTGCGACACTTTCTATCATATTCTATTTAACACTTAAGTTTTCTCTTCCTATCTTTCCGTCGTTTTTAAAAATCAACTTTTCTAATTTACCAATATTATTAGGCGGCTTCTTATTAGGCCCAGTAGAAGGAATGATTATTATTCTAATTAGAACAGTAGCAGTTATTCCGTTTTCTGGTACCTTCTATGTAGGAGAACTTGCTGATTTAATTATATCATCTGCAGTATTATTGATATCTTCAATTATTTATGTAAAGCACAAAACAAGAAAAGGCGCACTTGTATCGTTAGCTTTTGCAGCTTTGGCTTGGATTGTTGTTGGATGTGTTGCTAATTACTTTATTTTAGTACCTGCATATATTACATTATTCTTTGGTGGTAATGTTAATGTGTTTGTGTCAATGTTAGAAATGATACCAGGAGTTAATGAAAGTAATTATAATATTAGATATGTATTATTTGGTGCACTTCCTTTTAATGCGCTATTAAGCTTAGGTGTATCTATTATTACATATTTAGTATATAAACGTATGTCTAATTTATTCCACTTGTTTGATAAGAAGATATATAAAGATGAATTAGAAGATGAAGAAACTGATGAAAAAAAGGTTGCTTAATTTAAGCAACCTTTTTTTATTCACTGATCTTACCTGGATTTAAAATATCATTTGGATCAAATGCACGTTTAATTTCACGCATTAATTTTGTTTGAACAGGTCCAAGTAAGTCTTTCATATATTCTTTTTTTGCATAGCCAATACCATGTTCACCTGAAACTAAGCCACCAACTTCTTTTGCTTTAGCATACATTTCAGTAAAGATCTTATCAAGCTTTTCTTCGAATACTGAATCTTCATATTCATCTTTACAAATATAGATATGTAAATTACCATCGCCAGCATGTCCAAATGAAGGAATTCTAATATTATATTTCTTAGCTAAATCATATGTGAATTTAATGTAGTTAGCAACTTCGCTTCTTGGTACTACTACATCACATTCATCCATTTGAGTAGTAGATGCTTTGATAGCTTCTAAGAATGCACCACGTGCTTTCCATACTGATTCTTTTCTTTCATCAGTATCAACTAGTAAAGCATCGATTGCACCTAGCTTATTGATACAAAGTTCAGCACCAGCTTCATAGTTAGCTTTTAATTCTTCTTTATCTTTTCCTTCGAATGTTAATAAGATATATGCATCAGCTGATTTATCAGGGAAGTTCTTTCCTAAATATTCTTCCGCAAATAGAATTGTGTTTCTTACAAAGAATTCGATAGCTACAGTATTAAGTTGACATTTGATGATTTCAGGTACTGCATCTAATGCTTGTTCTTGAGTTTCAAACGGAACTAATAAACTAATTGTTTCTGTAGGTTTTGGAATAAGCTTTAAAATAGCTTTAGTTATTACGCAAAGTGTACCTTCACTACCAATAACAAGGTTCTTTAATGAATAGCCTGTAGAATCTTTTACTACTTTACGACCAAATGTTTCAATTGAACCATCTGGAAGTACAACTTCAACAGCTCTTACCCAATCTCTTGTTGTACCATATTTAACTGCTCTCATACCGCCAGCATTAGTAGAAATATTGCCACCAATTGTTGCTGTCTTTTCACCTGGGTCAGGTGCATAGAAATATCCTTTTGGTTCTACATAATCATATATTTCCATTAATAGAACACCAGGTTCTACAGTTAAAGTTAAATTGTTTTCATCTAATTCTAAGAAATGATTCATCTTAGTTGTATCAATCATGATACCACCATTTAGAGGAACACAAGCACCAACTAGTCCAGTACCACTACCACGAACAGTAACAGGAATTATTTTTTCATTTGCATATTTTAATACTTTTGATACTTCTTCAGCACTACGTACAAATAATAATGCATCAGGCATATTAGCAACTGTACCTAATTCATCGTGTCCATAATCTTGACTAATTTCAGAACCAAATAAAGCATAGCCTTCTTCGAATAATGATTTTAAATATTTAATATCTTGATTATCTATTCTCTTATACATATTATTCACCTTTTGCTTCCTTAATTAATCTGATTAATTCTGGTACTACTTTAAATACGTCATCAACAATTCCGTAATGTGATACATCAAAGATTGATGCATTAGGATCTTTGTTGATACTAATGATTAATTGACTTCCACTCATACCAGCTACGAATTGAACAGCACCACTAATACCTAATGTGATGATTAGTTTTGGAGCTACAGTTTTACCTGAAAGACCGATTTGATATTTAGCGTCTTTAATACCAGCTTCAACCATTGGTCTTGATACAGCAACGATTCCGCCTAGTAGGTCAGCAAGTTCATATGCGATGCTCATTTCTTCAGCTGATTTAAATGCACGACCACATGCAACAATTACATCGGCTTCACTGATATCTTCAGTTCTTTCTTTTCTTATTATATTAAGTAGCTTAATCATTGAATCTAATTTTAGATTCTTTGTTTCTTTATATACTACACTTCCATGGGCTTTTCCTTGAGCAGGCTTTTGGAAGATCTTATATCTAACTGTAGCCATTTGTGGACGTGTGTTTGTACAAATGATTTGCGCCATGATGTTTCCACCAAAGGCTGGACGTACTTGAATAAGGTCTGTATTTTCTTTCATACCTAATCTTGTACAGTCAGCAGTTAAACCAGTCTTGAAATGACTTGCAATTTTAGGTGCAAAGCTTCTTCCAAGTGGTGTACCACCATATAATACTACAGATGGTTTTTCAGTCTCAATAAAGTTTTCCATTGCTGATGCGAATCTATCCATATTGAAGTTCTTGTATAATTCATTTTCATATATGAATAATTTATCTACACCATATGATAAGATTTCATCTTTATATTTTTCAACTTGTTCTTTAGATGCGATTAATACTGCATATACTTCTTGTTTAGTTACTTGAACAAGTTCTCTTGCTTTTCCAATAAGTTCATATACTACTGGATGTACATTATCTAATTCAAGTTCAACAAATACTGCAATACCTTTCCATTCATCCTTATTAACAGAAGGTGCTTTAACCTCATCTTCTTGGAAAGTAATTGCACCTTGTGGACCTTTTCTTACGCACATCTTACACAATTTACATGCACTATTGATATCTAATTTATTGTCATTGTATTCAATAGCATTAAATGGACAAATACTAATAAGCTTTTCGGCAACTTCTTTTGTGATTTTATCATTATTAATTACTAGTTTTCCCATATTACTCACCTAAATATTTGTTATCCTTTAATACATCAAATAGTTGTTTAGCTAAGCTGTTAGCATCGCCTTTTAAAACAACCTTATTATCATTACGATCAGGGTTGAACATCTTTTCTACTTGTGTAGGAGATCCTTTTAAACCATAATGTGCTTCATCTTGATCTTTTACATCTGCAAAGGTAATCATATTAACTTGATAATCTTTGAAAGCAACACTACGTTTATATGAAGGAAGTCTTGGTGTATAGATACCTTTATCTACTGTGATTAGACAAGGATATTGTACTTCAACTTCTTCATAAGTCTTATCTAAATTAACTCTTACTACGATAGATTTTTCTTTTACTTCGATGATTTTATCAACATAACATACATGTGGGATACCTAATACATCTGCCATTTCTGGTCCTACTTGAGCAGTATCACCATCGGTAGTTTGTTTACCACAAATAATTAAGTCGTAATCACCAAGTGTTTTAATACCTTGACCGATTGTGTATGATGTTGCAACTACATCTGCACCACCAAATTTTCTATCACTGATAATAGTTCCTTCATCACAACCCATCCAAAGTGCTTCATGTAAGACTTGGCTTGCTGGAGGTGGTCCCATTGTGATAGTTTTTACTGTTGCATTATTCATATCTTTAATTTTTAAAGCTGTTTCTAATGCATAAAGATCGTAGGGATTCATTTTAGTATTTCTACCATCCCTAATTAAAACGCCAGTTACAGGATCAATTTTAACATTGCTGGATGCTGGCACTTGTTTAATACATACAATAATGTTCATACTTTACTCTCCACTTCATAGATTCGAAAAATATTTCTATTAGTATTATATCACAAATTAGAATATAATGCTACTACTTAAAATATTTTTATATCAAAAATATCTTTGGGATTATTTTGTTTCTTATTATATATGTTGGATAAATATTTTCAAATATAAAAAGATTCGATATTACGAATATAAATAATTTATAATAGGAAATTATCAAAAAGAAAATAACATTAAAAATGAGTTAATTCTATTTAAAATAATCCTTGACATATTAAATAATTTATAGTATAATATTGTAGTGCTTGTAAGAGACAGCACTTAAATGATCATTCTTTAAAGATTGACCAAAGGTGGTAGTTAGTAGTCGAGCTGAAAGATGAAAGCTTTTATCAGTATCTTTGGAATGAGTTGATTTAAGTCCTTACA